>Ga0325403_1002894_pt1 | contig 15419 bp, 7 predicted proteins | sample PopdelMetagenome_19_FD_205665 | JGI IMG/M metagenome (GOLD analysis project Ga0325403, IMG submission 205665) | Populus deltoides microbial communities from Bellville, Georgia, United States - Xylem-PdKOR-R4 | ecosystem: Host-associated > Plants > Phyllosphere > Stem > Wood/Secondary xylem...
CGCTTTATTCCATCAACAAACCCTTCTAAAACAAAAACCAAATTCCGACTACATCAAACTTTAACCCTAATCCAACTTCAAACACTCAAAATTCTACACCCTTCAAGCAGTCTTTCACAAGTGGAATTGCTCTTTCTGACCATGTATAAATAACAGAATACCTTCATGAAATTGGTCATATCTACATGACAAGCACAAAACATACAGGTAGAACCTCACAACTGAAGCACTAAAATACTCAAGTTGTTCGATAGGCTCTCAAAGACACCGGGAACCATCACGGCAGTCATTCGTCACTAGGGGGCAATGAGTCTACAATAGCAGTTATCTTCTTCTGCAACTCTGGCTTGTTGGCTCCTACAAGCTTCTCCAGCTGCTTCCCATCTCTAAGAAAGAAGAAAGTAGGAGTAGCTTTGATCTCCCATGATGTACTGAGGTCCTGCAAAACACACACTATAAGATACTGACATCCACCATCATTTGGATCGACATATTCTGATGTAAACAGAAACTATAACAATATCAATATATAACAGCAGATTAAGTTCTGCATATTCTGCTCAATGAACAAATTTCAAAATCAGGATTCTTTTTCTCTTTTTTTTTTTTTTTTTTTATGTTTCTTCAATATCAATTGTGCAAACTGCAGGATAAGTCTCAAAAAAATGAGAGACAGTGCTTACATGCAAATAAAAGTCTAGTCAAGACAGTCCAGCCTGTTTAGATGGATGAGAAGAGAAAAAGGAATATCGTTCAAATATAATAGAATTTAGAACTTACAGATAGTTCATCAACATCGACCAATAAGAACAGTAGAGAAGGGTATTTTTCAGAAAGCTCGTTGTAGAACGGTGCAATCTGTTTACAAGGACCACACCATGTTGCACTGAAATTTGCGAGCACCTGTTAAACATCCATATTCAGTTCAAAATGAAAATAGATTATTAGAAAACACTAGTCGGGTAGATCAAACAAACTTTTCATGAAGTAGCTGACTTCCAAACCCAACCAGCATAAATCATATAGTAACAGCCGCAAATGAGAGCTGTCCCCCTGCTTGAGTAGAAATAATGGAAAACTTTTGGATGAACCTATTTCATCTATTATTTTGGTTCTCAATAGAACTGTTTAAAAATTTGCCAACCTCAGGCTATAATTCTCAGCCAAAACACATAATAGTGTATTACTAAGGACAACGGAAAAATAATAATCTCGTGCACGGACAAAAATCAAACTTACAATTTTGCCATCCCTACTTGCTTCTGACAGCTTCTGATCCCAACTCTCTTTTGTGGTAATGAGGTGCACATTACCACCAGCAAACTCAACATGCAGCTCATCATTGTCTGCATCACGTTTATGCTGCAAAAACCATGAACACTCAGAACCCTGTCCTTGTATGACTTCCATAGGATAAGAACAAAACATGTGTATTAGTGCGCATTGGCGATTGCAGCAGACAAAACACAATTTAATCCTCTGAAACGGTGGCATAACAAAGTGGAAGCCTCAAGCAAAGGTGGGGAATAATAATTAAACAAGTCAGCTATATCTATATTCAAAAGGATTCCATTTAAAAATATTAAGCCAGAAGAATTGATTTATTTTCTTTATAAATATAAATAAGTTCACTGGAATAACATCAAAAGCATATAAAACAAAATAGACAGATTTGTTTTTCAAATAAAGTAGAATGCAGATTTTTAAACCAAAGTTTCATATTCAAATTTGAAAAGTTTCTGTTATTGTTTTACAAGTTTAGAGTGGTTAAGAGAGTTCATTCTTCTTCATGTTGGTGTATTATCCTCTCAAAATAGTTCCCCTCTGTCGATTGACTCTTCATGGAATGTGTATGAAATTTTTAATTGTGAGCGCAATGTTTTTAGGACACATAATAATTATTTGTATTGCATATTGAGTTGATATCTCACAATTAAAACTACCAGTGATGTGAAGCTTGTTATAACTCTATATGTTTTTTCTTCCTAAATGCATAACCATGATATGTGAGACAGACCTGCACCATTTCAACCTAGAGAACTTTTCTAGAAGCAATCAATTAATAACTCAACAATATTGTATCCATCTCATTCTTCACCATCTTTTCCATGCTGCAAATGAAAATCAACCACTAAAAGCTCTTTCTTTTCCCCACTGGTTGCCGTGGAACAAATTTATCAAAATTGGATGAACAGTCTTTACTTTAAGATCAGGATGGGGAATCCTTTTCTGCAATACCATAGCGAAGATACCGACCTCCATTTTTCATAATTTGACATTGCTTTTTTCTGCAATCTTACAAACTACTATTTTGGACATTGCTTCATTCTAAACTTTTCACAGTACATTCAAGGGAACCAAAATTCATTGATAAGCTTCCATTTTCCTGCTTTTCTCCGAAGCAATTTTCCTTGTTATTGTGAAAGCAATATGAAAGACAACAATAAACTTAAATCCACATACAATCGTCCACACTAAACACAACACTGAGTGTGCCTTGGTGATACACAGTGGACAAGGTACAATTTGATCCTTTGGAATGATGCTAAAACATAAATTAGAAGCCTCGCAAATAGGTGGGGAGTAAACCAAGGAGTCAGCTATATCTACATTCAAACTGAGTCCATTTAAAAATATTAAGCCGAAAGAAGTGATTCATTTTCCTTTACATAATTGAATAAATTCATTTGAGTGCCGCCAACAGCACATCACGAAATAGACAGATTTGGTTATTGTCAAACAAATAAAAGCAGAATTCTCAACCAAGTTTCCCACTCAAAGTTAAAAAGATTTTCATAATTTTTACAAATTCCAGGTGGTTGAGAGAGTTTGTTCTTCTTCATGTTCATCGATCACTCAGAAAATCCTTAACTGTTATTGTCACGTGTTTAGGATGTGCTGTATTATAAACTACTAGTTTGGAAATTGTTGACTCCTCATAGTAGCTCCCCGATAACCAAACCCCATCAATAAGCTTCCATTTTCACGACTGTTTATTAATTTTTTTTTTCATTTGTGTTATAATAAAAGCAATATGAAAAACAATAAGAAACCCGGATCCACAAATAATCTTGCACATACACAATCAAAAAGAGTAATGGATTGGAATTATATATAAGAAGATAAAATGATTAATTGTCATAGAAACTCTTACCTTATCCAAGCAAAGTCCCATATCTGATTTCCAAACTTTTAATCCCAAGCAGCTTAACGTAGTATACCAAATATCCTAAAAATGGAACAAAATCCAAAACCTTCAACACACCTAAAGAAAAAACCGCCAAGATTTATACTGTTCACCGTAATTGACAACAGAAACAGTATAAATAAATAAATAAATCGATCACTTCGAATCAAAACTTTGAAGAGCGCCTCTGTTGCATATCAGATAAATTAAAGTAGTGTGGTAAGAAAAAGGAAAAGTCTTTCAAAACATTTCTCTTTAAGAACCAAAACTATGGTTATTTACTTCAACAATCAGCATTGAAACTCTCTTCTTCAATAATATTAGTAACACTAACATCAGTTCTTCTAAAAAAAACACAGCAGCAGCATCAGAAGTAGAAAGAAAGAGGTATAGAGAAAGAAATGAAGACAGGAGTGGATAATTAATTACCTTCTTAAAGATAAATACAAGGAGATTATGAATGAACTGTCAAGGTCGAATGAAAACCCTAGTCTTTAATTGCGGAAGGAAAGAAGGGAGGTAAAAGAGAAGAGAAAGAAGCATGTTTTGTGTCTATAAGCAGACACGCTTTCTGTCCTTTTCTTTTTCTGTTTGGACAAGTAAAACAAGAGATAAGTTACAAGGGTCCAAGGTTGTCCACACCGTTCTTGTTGTGATTCAATGGCTATCAAGCTGCTCCATTTTACAACTCCACGATTCTGCAGGGTCACCCAACCAATACAGAGAGTAAACTCTTTAAATCATCGTGAGATCGACTTCATTATCGGTTAACGCGCAAATTAATTCAATGATATCCTTGCTATGAAACTAATATATACTCTAAGATCTAGTGGTGGCCACGATGACCAGGACAAAAAAATACATATTCCCGGTTAATTTATTGCTGAATAAAAAAATTGAAAAAAAAAAAGAGTGTGAACTCTCGTATCGGGTCACAAAGTCGGGAGAAGTTGAAGTCAATTAATATAAAGGACTGAAAAAAGAAACATAAGCAAAATCAATCAACTTATCAAACCCGTTATTTCAATTTCACGAATAAAATAATTTAATAAGTTAAAAAATAAAAAAAATTATAAAATTAAATTATCAACCTCATTTGTTGTTGAAAAACAAAACAAAAAAAATATTTAATTTTAAAAAAAAATAACCCAAAAAAACCACAATCAACCTAAGCTATCTCAGAATCTACATCATGAGATCAGAATAACTCTATTAAAAGAAAAACAAAGAAAATCATGAAGTATAATTTTCAAATAAACACAATGTTGATGGAAGAAATTAAAAAAATCATTGTAAAAAAAAACCTAAAAAAAGGTCGATGACATCCTGGATTAACCTTTCAAATATGTGATTCGAGTTATGAAAATAATATCGTCCACGTAAAAAAATCATGAGATCCAATTGTTCTCGGTGAGCTATTTCTAAAGCTACCAAGAATAGTGGTGTTTTGACATTAAAGGAAAGCGCACGAATTGCCAAATCACGACGGCTTCCTCCACACCTGGCCGACCAATTTGTCATGTCTGTCATATTCAGTCCCTAGAATTTTTTAAGTTTCAAATTAGATTTTGCAAGCCTTAATTGTTTTAGAGTAATAAAATTAAATTTTAGTTTGCAAAACCAAGCATCAACTGCATGTCAGAAAATTTTCTTTCGATGTCATGGAATCCCCATATTTTAGGTGAAAAAAAAAAACTCAATCTAAAGTAATCAAATTAAAAAAAAAAAATCAAGAGAAAAAAAGGTTAAATCTCTTGATTCCTCGTGCAATTCAATCCTTGATGTTTAAAGGAAAACGAGCTTAATACTTGTCTAGTATTCAAATTAAGTCAATATAGTTTTAATTTAATTTAATAATGTCAAATCTAGCAGAGTCAGGTTTGTTTCTTAACACCTTGAGTAGCCATTACGAAGGTAAACAAAAACAAATAACAAAGTTAGAACCCAAATTAATATAATTTAAAAGTACGAAGGTAAACAAAAACAAATAACAAAGTTAGAACCCAAATTAATATAATTTAAAAAGACCAAATAAATATATAAAAAAAAGAACTTAAAGAAGAAGAGAAAACAACGTGTGAATCCATGGTATTTGCAGTCACAACGAACATGAGTCGTCAGATCTGCTTTATTAGTCTTTTTCTTGATTCGTAATTTGACTTTTATATTTTGTTTGTTTAAATGATGAAGTTAATTGTACGCCATCCTGGATGTGTCTGCCCTTGATGAAGGCACTTGGTCAATCAGAAAATGTCCTTTCTTTTGGTTTTTTCTCTAGCTTACCATAACAAAACGAGGCATGCGGGAGATAAGCATATGCCCTAGTTGTTAACAACAGGAAGACGGCATAATTGGGAATTGAGAGGAGACTAAAATTTGCTGGAGTGCAAGCAATGTCCACGCTAGGATCACTTGGCACTCAACCATCATCACTAGAAGAAAAAGGAAAAAACACCCTCTCGTGGCTTGACTTGTTATGACTGGATTTAGGTCGAATAAGAAACTGGATCCTTCATGTTCCATCTTGTTCAACGTTACATGAAGTCGGTGATACCTTTTTTCATATTTCACGGGAATTCACTTCGAAGGTTTCACCATTTGATATCACGACATTTGAGAGCAGAACTCCATCCTCTGGAACTTTGAATATACTTCAACCTGAAGATCCATCTACCCCACTAGACAGAATCTCCATAACAATGAAATCTCATTTTGTTCTGTTTAAACATGTGGAACTTTGAATATACTTCAACCTGAAGATCCATCTACCCCCCTAGACAGAATCTCCATAACAATGAAATCTCATTTTGTTCTGTTTAAACATGCAAAGGGACCAAGCCTAGAGTGGTTTAAGCTTTTCCTGGCTTCACCATCTCCTACAAGATATCTTAAAAATTCAATTTCAGTACCTACAAAATTAGGTCAGGAGATTGGATCTATCATGGCAAAGTTTGATTCCGTACTCCCACAGTTGGATCTTAAAGAACATAAAATCGAAACAACCAACATCTTCAAAGTTGAAAATAGAAGTGGAATGCACCCTTCTTTGTCCATGCTCTAAAGATGAAACTCACACATACAAAAAAATTGTCTAGATATTGTAATGGGCAGGAAAGGCAAGATAAAGACAATTAAATGAAGATGAAATGCCAAGCCAAAGGCTAAACAGTTAAGAAAGAACGTCTAGATCAAAACAACATACTTTCCATTCAGTTATTTTCCATGCAATCCCCAAAACATTGTTTGGAGGTGCATGGAATGTCATCCATTCTTACGAAATTGAAACCCACCCTTAAACCAACACCAAAAGATTAAAACAGACCATGTTTCAACACATATTACGATAAATATAAACCATTTATACATTGCCTCCATAACCTCAGCCCATGGCATACTTCTGTGTCCAGCTGCGAGCAGTGGCTTCATATTTGGATCGGTCAGTCTTGTACATATGGGCAATCTCCGGTACAAGAGGATCATCAGGATTTGGATCAGTCAGCAATGAGCAAATGGAAAGCAGCACCTGATGTGCATCCAAGTATATGATTATGCATCCAATGATTAGTAGTAATAAATCTTTTTTAGACTATGGTAGCATGAAAAAAAGCTAGAGACTTTTGTGTTGGTTTCAGAATGAAATTGAAAGCCTCGTGCTCACCCAACCCACTGAACCACCACTCTGCTTTGACAACATTAATAAAACTTCTTAAAAATAAAAAATAAAAAAGCAAGTTCAAGGAAATAGAACCCTGTTTGAACATCAGCAACAGAGAGCTTCCCTCATGTTCTTTATCTATGGAACATACAGCCATTTCATGTTTTGTATCCTAAGAAACATAAACTACAGGAGGACATTCATGTTGATAAACAGGAGGCCAAAACACACCCCATTGCTACACACAAGCATAGACTGGCAAGCTAATTTTAGGACACCTAGTCATCTCAGAGTAACATTCTAACTCTTGGTGGAAAACTTTTGTAGGCAACAAACAGGCAATGCAAAAGGATAAAAAATCAATGGAAGACAAAGACTCTTAGCAATAAACATAATCAGTAGCGCTAAATTTGGAAGAGAGCGGTGTGAATGCCACTGTATTATTAAACTATTGCTACATAAAATATGTGATCAAACTCTTCCATTCTCCATTCATCCTAAAACCGATGACAGTCTACAAACTTTACTAGGGCATGCTACTGGTAAGTAAAAACGAGAACTATAGCATATTAACATGTTATCAGCATTAATTAACAGAATGAAATCAAACCTTAGAGATGGTAAGAGCAGGACTCCATTGCTCTTTGAGAATATCAAGACAAATGCTTCCATTACTATTAATGTTGGGATGAAAGACCTTGGTCCTAAATGCAACCTGAAGGGGGGAAAAAAGAAACAAAATTGCCCTCCAAAAAACACACACAATTAAACAAAGCAAAGCCTCTTTATGCAACCACATACAGACACGGCTCAAAATCGGAAATTGCACCATTGACTGCAAAACAAATTACCTTAGGGGGCTTGAAAGGATAATCAGGAGGAAAATGGATAGTAACTAGAAATACCCCTCCTGCATATGGACTATCAGCAGGTCCCATTATTGTTGCTTGCCAGTGAAACATATCTTCAGCTACAGGGCCTATATCCCAGAAAAAAAAATTATCTACCCCAAATTTGAGTAATTCCACATGAAACAGATCATTCAATACAAAATAAAAATGCAAGCAAAGTGGGCTCCAAGCCATGACCAAGCACAGTAATGTTGACAGAAAGAAGTTGAAATTTAGCTTAAACTAGAATGATTAAATAACTGGGCTTTTTAGAAATAAAAAATTATTGCACACCTGCACTGCAAGAAGTAGGCGGATCCTTCTGTAAATCCTTGAGTTCCTTCAAAATACGCTTTGAAGCCATTATTATTACTCCTCCTATGCACCCTTAATAAAAACAGAAAAGAATCACAGTTACAACAAGAACAAAGAAAAATATATAAAAAGATAGGGCAAAGGATGATTACCTGAAGATGAAAAGATGGGGTTGTGGAAGGGGGAAATCGACGAATCGACGATCTGGAAATGAATTAACTGTGGATCCAACACAACCGCTGATTTCCCACTCCCTGGCCTCTTCTTTTTATTTCTTTGTCTTCTTACACCCAGAGATAGCGCAGAGGCGGAGGTGGAGGAGGAGGGTCTGCTTCCGTTTTCGGATTCTGTTTTTATAATGTTTTGCTCTAGTATTAGGGTCTGTTTGGCGGTGATGAGGTGGAAATCACCGCTTGGAGGTTTGAAAATAAAAGTTTGAAATATTGTAATTTTTATATTTAGAATAAAATATTAAAATATAGAATTAACTTTAATTATATTATTTGAAATACATTGGAAATAAATTGAATTAATAATTTTGACTATTTATTTTTAATTTAAAAATTATTTTAATACATTTTTTTTGTTATAAATACCCTTATATTTATTTAAAATAACATAAAATATAGGCATTTTAAAAAATATATAAAAAGACTCATATTAATTTTTTATTAAATAGTTTTTGAATTTTTTAAAAATATATATGTTAAAAAATCTTTTCGATCAAAATTTTTTCGAATGTTAAGAAGGTTTTTTTTGTATAAATATTCCAATAAAAATTATCTTATTTTACCTACAATTCAATATATTTAATTAAAAATATTGATGGGGCTTTTAGCTCGGAAACATGTTAAGAATTACAATTTACAGGTCATTTACTAGATAAGCAAATTATGATAGTAATCCAATAAATAATTCAATTTTTTAAATTTAATTTTTTTAAAAATTATTGTAGCAAATTAGAGTATCAAACAGACCCTTATTGTTTTGTTCTAAATCAACTGTTGAGTTTTCACTAAATGACAAGTCGTCTATCGGATCTCTGTAGTTTGTCATTCACCTTAAACGGCGTGGTATTAGGGTCATGGATGACGGTTCAGAAGTCAACACTTTGATAAGTCATGGTGTCGGTTATCTATCTTCCACGGAAACATATTACACATTCTCCCACGTCCACTAATATAGCCAGTTATATAACGCCACCTCATCAACGGAAAATAAAGAAAGGTGAAATCCCCTACTCTCTGGTCCAGTAGATGCATAAGGGAGAGCAACAGTCACAGCCACCTGATTTGAATACCTCTCTTTTATCAACGATCACAACATCTATTCTCTTCTTATTTTCAATCGACGAAAAAGGAGCCGTTACCAGCACGGAGAAGAGAGGTTTTCACTCTCCTTTGCAAAGAAACGTTTCGAATTTAAATTAAAGAAGAGGAGGAGGAGGAGGAGTTCTTTAGTGCATCAGTATGTGTTTGAGATCAATGCATCCAATATATGGAATTTACTCTCTTTTTTAAAAAAAGTATCGTTGTTTCTTGATGCAGATCTAATAGCTAGAAAATCAAAGTAAGATTTAATTTAATTGGTCAGTGATTATTTTCTTTTTGGATGTGATTGCAGGTTTTTGTGAATTTAAGGGAATCTCGGAGGTTGCTTAAAAATGGAGGAAGAGAAGAAGAAGAAAAGAAACAAGAAGAAGAAAAGCAAGCAGAACAACCACACCAACAATAATAAAGCATCAGAAGACGACGTGTCGGTTGGTGCTGCTACTAATAATAATAGTAATGGGCAAAATCAAGTTATAGAGGTTTCTTCAAATGGTGATGTCGTGGACGCAGAGGATTTTAATGGACATTATGATAAACCCAATGGAGCAGCACCGCATTCTGTAAGAGCTCAATTCTTTTTTTCCTTTTTTTTTAAATTTTAAAACCAATTTGTGCGCGCGCGCGCGCTTAAGTAATGATTGAGTTTTGTTTTATGTGGGTTCGATTGGTTCTTGTTAATTAATTAATAAATAAATGGAGCATTAGCCTCTTAATTTTGTAATGAAAAATGGAAATGAAAACGAAAGAGAAAAATAATCTGCCAGATGATATGACTGGATTATTGATGTGTTAGGGGTGAGCTTTCTGTGTCTTTTGTTGATAAATTAAGTTACGTTTTGATTAATAATGATAACCCAAGAAGCGCTTTGTCTTCTGCCACGCTCTCCTTAAGTTGTCTGCGGCAAGATTTGACAATGGAGTTTACACGTTGCATTTTTTGAATTTCTTAACGAAAACTTCTGAGATTATGGTTTGAAGTGTATTTTATCACGTCTTTTTGTCTACATTTTCCTCATGTTAAGGGAAGATAGGATAGTACTTGTGACCATTTTTTAATTGCTACATGTTTTCAGATTCTTCTTTTTGCTACTTCTGCTTAGATTTTCTGTAGGATTGACTGCTGGTGATGACCCCACCTTTTTAAAATTCTGTTTTGCAGCCCTGGCTGAATAGAGAGGTGAGGCATTCGATCAGTTAGCTTTTCACCCTTGTTTCCTCCCTCTTTCTTCTCCCTATCATTTATGTTACACATTCTCATATATTTGTTTTTAACATTAGTTTTGAAGAGGAAATATATTCTTTGTTTCTTTTCTTTTGTACAGGCTGCTTTACAAGAGACAATCAAGCATTTACAAAATGAAACCGATTCACTCACAAGGACGAAGGTGCTGAATTATATTTTGTGAATTATCACGTGCATACGTGCTCATGCACAAGACACTCTTCCTGTTGTCATGTTGAATTATTCTTTTTTGTTTTAATTCTTGCAAGAAGTAATGTACTGCATTTAACAGGATACCTTTGAAGAGACAATCAAACGATTACGAGATGAAAATGATTCACACATACAGAAAGAGGTACTACGAACTTAATCCAACTGTGGGAATGTTCCTGTCAAAAATTATCTGAATTACTTGACACACTTCGTCTTGTAATATTAAATTGGTTTGTTTGTTTTGACATTTATGCAAAGCATGAAGGCACTTACTGCATTTTACAGGCTACCGTAGAAGAGACGGTAAAACAGTTACAGAATGAAAGTGCTTCGCACACGCAGAAAGAGGTAATATCAATGCATTCAATGGTGGAATGGAATGGATTAATTTGTTGTGGACTTCACGAGTCTAGGTTTTTCTACCTTTTTCCTAATTATTTAAGTCTCTTGTCGTTGTTTGCATTGTGTTTTTGCAGGCATCCTTGGAAGATACAATCAATCAATTAAGAAGTGTAAACAATTTGTGCATACAAAAAGAGGTAGCGTAAATGTTTTTTAATCATTAGATAGATGATGAAATTTGTTTTGAGTTATGTTTAGACAGGAAAATGGTTTTTTTTTTTCTCCTCTCTTTCATTCATGATACTAAAGTTCCAATCTGTTTGTTTGATATTTTTGGGAAGAGGAAGTCGCCTGACTATAATTTTACAGGCTACCTTTGAAGATACAATCAAAGAATTGAAAACTGAAAATGATTCCCACCTGCAGAAAGAGGTAGTATAAACAGTCAGCTGAATCTTAATTTTATGCTTTATGTGCTCTTACTGTCTGCCCTAAAATGGATGTTTTGCAGGCTGATTTAGAGAAGAGAATTGAACAATTGCAGAGTGAAAAAGATTTCTGGCTTCAGAAAGAGGTAATTTTGGTTTTATAGGCTTGTAAATAAATCTTTTCTCTTTTGGAACATTTAACACATTCAAGAGCATTTCTCTTTAACATGATAAGCCTTGGAACCAGTGTTGGAAAACGTCGTGTTGCATATTAATATGCAATCTGACATACCCAGCTTATCACTAGATTGCCAGCTATATGTTTTCATTATAAGCATCATACCATAGCATTTTAATGCTGCACGCATGCAGCCTATAAGATGCACTGTTAACTTTTTATCATATCACGTGCAGGCTGGCTTTGGGGAGAAACTTAACCACTTACAGGATGAGAAGGCTGCTCTGGTTTTAAAAGCTGTATATTCCATGCCTCGCAGCCTTTCAGTGAAACCATAATAAGAATTGTTTCACTGATTGGCATTACGCATTTCATTTTTGGTCTTTTCTTGTGTGCTCATGAGAAATAGTGCTTGATAATTTATTATTTTGAAATTTTATCAGTATAGTTGAATAACTTTGTGATATGTTCCACAGGCAAGCATGGGGAAGAAGATTGGACTATTAGAGAGTGATAAAGATTCTTGGACCATATCAGAGGTAATCACCTTTTGTTATGTGCGTTGTGTTTGCTTTTTCCCATGTTCTTTTTTTCCTTCTCACAAGAATTTGTTTGGTTGAAAGAGAGAAAAATTGGTTAGATGCTGAAAATGGGAGGGTTCATGCACAATGCTGTGTTTCAAGGAGACGGATTTAGGGAGGGGAGGAGGGAAGAAAGGGTAGATAAGCAGAGGAAATAAAATAGGAGAAAACTAGAAGACTTGTATTGGAGGTTAAACTGGTTTCAATTCATAGCTTGGAAATGAGTTGGAGGGTTCTTGCAGAATGATGCTGTACATGGAGAGGGATTTATGGAGGAGGAGAGGGAGGGTAGAGAAGTAGAGCAAATGAAATGGGATAAAACTAGAATAATTGTATTGGAGGAGATACTGGTTTCAATTTTTAATCTTTAATCATCAAAATGATGTCTATAAGACATAATGTGTGCGTTCTTTTATAGGCAGCAAAACGAGATGAGGAAGAATAAAACCATGTAGATCAATTATTTATATGCTTACAGGAAATGGAATAAAGTTTTATACAGTACAGTTTCTGACTAAATAAATATTAAGGTCATGGTAAACTATAATAATCATTAACTTCTAAATAAGAATACCATGAATAAAATTTCAAGAAAAATAGAACAAATATTTTAAAGTTGTTCCATTACTCTAGCATTGTTGTGGCATTTATCTCTTGCAGTAACAGTTCGTATTTATCCTTTTTATAGTCATCAGATTGAATTATCAAAGATGACCATTAATATACTTGCGCATCAATGTTCATACTCAGAATACAACCAAAGAAACCATTGCTAGAATGAATATCGACGTCACAAGACTACGAATGCAGGTATATAGTTTTATTCATGTAGTTATTGTTACATCAACGCTTCTGTTGCAACAGCCTATTGAACTTCACTGTGTTTGTAAATGTTGTTTGCATGAGCGCTGTCATGTTTAAGCTAATTGGTTGGTAGATTTGGTTATCCTAGAGAGTAGTATGTGTAGCTCACAGCCATTCTGCATCATAACCTTGTATGTGTTCTGGTATGGAAATTAAAACAAAGCCTGGCAGGTGGTGGAGTTGGAAGATTCAAGGAATAGTCTCGTGAAAGAAAACCAACAACTGAAGGAAAGCATCTCTGACCTGAAGTTACAGCTTCAAAACATTGATACGAGTGTCTCCTTTGCTAACACATCAGAACTCGGAAAGGTTTGCCATCCTGTACCCAGCTTGTTAGCTTTTTGGGTGTTAAATTTATGGTCATATGTCAATTAGTTTTTGCTGTTAAAAGTTTTTTGATGCGTGCGATTTTATTCTTGCATTGAGATTCCTTGTTCTCTCTTGTGTTCACATTCATGATAAATTGTGATTAAACGTATTGAAAAGTTGGGTGTTAAATGTAGCTTGGCGCTGAAAAGGAGGAATTGAACTCGCAGATCGAAGCAGCTTGTGCACTGGTAGACAAATTGATCACAGAAAATGCAGACCTTGTTGAGAAAGTAATGAACTGCTATTCTGCTATCCCTCGATTGTCCTGTCAATGTTTATAGTTTTCTATTTCCCCCCGTCTTTAACTAATTCCAATGGTCCTAAGAAGGCGTTATGTATATAGTCTTTAAGTGGGTGTTTACTGATGATGTTATGCATCCACCAACTTTTAGTCAGGTTAATAATGCGTGGGTTTGAGCTCGCTTTTGTGTGCATGCACTCGTGTGGAATGTGTTAGCAGGTATTGTGACTTTTTTTAATCATTTAACTCTATATTTGTTTCTTAGGTGAATGAGTTGTACATTAAACTTGCCCATCAAGGGACAGCAGCTAGTTTTTCTTCAGCAACTGGAAGAGGTGTTATCGTTAGAAATTCTGAACTCGCCAATGGAACTCATCCCATGGCTGATTCAAATGCAAACTTGACTGCATGGGGCCATAAGCTAGAGTCCTTGGAAGTGGAACCTGCTGTGGTAGTTCAATACTCTTCAGAAGCTGGCTCTGGAGAAATTGTGCAAATCCCATTGGATGATAATGAAGTTCCGGATTTGGAGATGCAAGCTGCTGAGACTGACGATAAGAGTGGTGCTGTGCCACTTACGGATGCTCCACTAATCGGAGCTCCTTTCCGGTTAATATCATTTGTTGCAAAATATGTTAGTGGTGGTGACTTGGTCAACAGATGATTCAAATTAGGGCACTGGCTAGGATATATGATGTTTCGTTCTCCCCATGCATCATCTTCTTGTCCATTTTCATTTTTCTATGATGGGCAAGTGTGAGCCATTACTTTTTTTATTTTATTTTATTTTATTTTATTTTATTATTATTATTATCACCACACCGAACATGTTAACTGCAGAGTTGATAGACCATTTTCTTGTCCTAGACTTACTTATATTTTTTTTCCTGGTTTATGCTAAAGTTGTGCCTGGGAGTGAATTGTGTTGTTAAAATATTTTTTTTATAAATTAATTTTTTAAAAAAAAATTTATGTTTTGATATTAAAAAAAATAAAAAAATTTAATATATTTTTAAATAAAAAATATTCTAAAAAGTAATTTTTATCACAATTCTAATCAACTTCAAAATAACAAATCGACTGCTCTTGCATGACGTGTCGGCTTTTTAAAATAACGAAGGCACTTTAAGCGACATCGTAGTGGTAACTGGTAACATCACTTGGGCTTGATGGCTCCATAAGTTGTGTCGTTTGTTTTCTGCAGAAAAATAGCTCCGCATTCTCCTAGTTTACACTCTTGCAGCCAATCATATCCCCCCACCTCATCCCTGGAAAATAAAAAATCTCCGCGCACTGGTTCACTAGGTAAATAACTGTAAGAAATCACAGCCGTCGGATTTAAATAACTCAGATCAAGCTCGCAGTACAGTGCTCAATAAAGTAAAAAAAAACCCCACCAAACTGTAAGAAAGCGAAGCCGTATCAGCAGCCAATAAGAAAGGGGAGATGAAATCACCAAACCAATAAAAAAAAAACACGTGGAAAATATACGTAGCCGTTAGTTCAGGCCGTTAAATTAAAAAGGTCAGTCTTTTCGCTTGTTCATTCGTTGTCGTTTGCGATCTCTGTTTCTATTTCTAATTTGTTTTCCTGCTCACTGAAG
>Ga0325403_1002895_pt1 | contig 15418 bp, 6 predicted proteins | sample PopdelMetagenome_19_FD_205665 | JGI IMG/M metagenome (GOLD analysis project Ga0325403, IMG submission 205665) | Populus deltoides microbial communities from Bellville, Georgia, United States - Xylem-PdKOR-R4 | ecosystem: Host-associated > Plants > Phyllosphere > Stem > Wood/Secondary xylem...
CCCCTTTTAAACAAAAAAAAAAAAAAAAAAAAAAAAAGAGTATAGGGATGGGCAACATTGTTACCCCCGTGTCTAGTGTTGTCCGGTTCGATTGAGTGAATTTTTTTCCTTGTCTGATTAGTATTTATTTAAAAAATATTGTGCGTGTGTGTGTGGATTTGTATTTTGACCAGAGAAAAGAGAAAAAAATATTAATAATACGCCTTCGAAGTTCGAACTGCTAACTCCAGCAGCCGGGAAAAAAAATAAAAAAGAAAAAAAAAAGAGCATGGAATGGAGTTGAAGTTAGAAGCATGTTCGTTTTTGTGGCAGCAGCCTCCATTATTTAAGGGCGGTTTGGAGACCCTGAAGATCCAGTTTGCCCCAAAGTGAGAACAGCTTGCTTTGGAGCTCGGCCTGAAGAACCGTGCTTCCCTAATCAAGTAGGTTCTCTTTGCTTGTTATCATTTTGATTCATTTTCTTTGTGTATTTTTTTTATTTTTTTAATTTTAGTATATTAGCCGAGGGTGAGGTCATGAATTTTTCTTGCCCTCGACTATTAGCTATTGAGTGATTGGATTGAGATCTCATTATCAATATTTAATAAGAAAAATCCTCTTTTTCTATCACCAAATCATCTCAAAATATTATTTAAGAAAATCCTTACAATGATGCAAATAACATTCCATTATAAAAACCATTATTAACTTCAAATTCAAAAAAAAAAATTGATTTTTAATTTTTAAATCCAGATTTTTCAAGCTCTAAGACTTGTAAATCCAGTATTGATAGTGATACAGGTAGAAGCAGAAAACAACAATTAAACAAAGAACACATAATATTTTAATGGACAGATGAAACTGCAGATATGAGTTTTAAATTCATAAGTTTATCTTCTTTAAAATAATGATAATAAAGTATGCCTCCTTAAGATATTTACAATCTTTAAATAGGCCAAAAACCCTATATAGGAAACAAAAATAAAAATCCAAAATTACAAAACAAAGAAGTATAAAATCCAAAATAAACAAGAAATCCAAAAAAAATAAAAATAAAAAAACTGTCAAAACTAGAATGTTCAGGCGAGATTTTGATATCTAGAGATCTGACAATGCGTGTAGCGACACAATGACTACAATAGAGAAAATAACTTCTGAAAACTCTTATAAAAATTTGAGCGTGATCCAACAGTTGGATAAAAATATTATGGTCCTTTTGAGCTATTATCTTGGTTTGGCACGACCAAACCTACTCTGGAACCTTAACTTGTCCCACTGATTTATAAATATATTTACTAGATAATTTACGTAATATATTTATGATAAATCTTTATTTAATTATGATAAATTTACATCTAATTACTTAAAATTATTTGTTAAAAATTAGATGTGGATGAAATCATAACGATATATTATTTTATTTAAAAGTAGTGCAGCCAACAATAATGGCCAAAACCTAATCAAAAGGATCCTAATCCAATTACTTACTAATTCAAATACTAAAATTAATAAAAAAAAGGAAAAAAGAAATGTTAATAATAAAAAAAAAAATGGCACTCCATTTCGTTGTTAAATTTGCTGGATTCGAAGTAGATTTTGTGTCAACGGAAGCATGACGTTCAGATGCTCCTCTTTTCTTTTTCCTCTGGCTGACTTTCAAATTCTCTTGTTTTCAATTCTGACACCGTCCATAGAAATTGGCGTGGTTGGTTTTACGTCCAAATAGCCTTTAGGGTACGCTATTGACTATCGAGTATTGAATGCCTGAAAATTATCGACCAAACTAGATAATAAATATGCATGATTCCTTGTATTTATGCCATGTTAGAATCAATTATCATCTATATCTTTGTTGGTTAGAAAGTAACTAGATTTGTATACCTGCACTATACGGTGAGATCAATTTTTTTATATATATATTAAAACTACTGTCCATACACTCCAAACACTTTTTAAAGATGAGAAAATAATTAGATTAAATAAATTAATTTTATCTTAATTAGATTATAAAAAACAACGAAAACAAGTGGACCAAAAAAAATATGATCATGATGACCTGGAAGGAAATTTTTTTTTAAAAAACAACAATGTAGATCAATTCTTGGTCAATTAAATACAGAAAAATATAAATAGATTTTAAAGAATGAAACCGGAAAAATATTAATTTTTTTTTTAAAGCGACCCTATAAAAAAAGTCAAGCTAACCCAGGTAAACATGTCAAACTCGCAATTTAAGTAATAAAATTGAGATAACCTGATAGAAAAAAAAAATCAAATTGCCTATATTTTGAAAAGAAAAAAAAACCAATATCGAATGAAGGAATAAAAAAAATAAGTCCAAGAAAAAAAATGAAAACACAATGCCAACATATATTAACTTTCCAAACCTGTGATAGGGAGGTCATTAGATTAGAAACACCTTACCTGAAAAAATCATGAAATTCAATCTCGAATCAATCAAATATTAAAGAATGAAATTAGAAATAGATCAAAATTTTACAAAAGAGCCAAGAACAAAAATTAAAAATTAAAAGAATAAATACTAAAGTTGAAATCTCAGTAAATAAGAGAACAACTTGCATGATTAGTGCAAATTTCAAAGAAAAAAGAGAGAAAAGAGAAAGAAAAAAAAGCGTCACCTACAACAAACTGCATCACCACCAACCATACACGTTGTCCTAATAGGAAAAAGATACCGTTAAAATTCCAACGACATGACAAAATAGTATTTTAGGTTACTGCGAAACTCCGCACATGCCGCACAAAGAGCACGGATGCCTCCCATACACTAACTATTTTTTATTTTTTTAATTATATTTTATATTTATTAAGAAACTAAATTACCCCTTATCCAACCTAATTATCACAAAAAAAAAAATCACTATCAAAAGATAAAAGTTCCCGCCAGTTTAAAAAGATTTTCCTGAAAAATTTCTTTGGTCCGATGAACAAAAGAGATGTACAGTTTCTTATAGAGCAAATCCAGGGCTTTGAAGCCCATATTTACAAATCCAAAATCTTCTTCCAGGGCCTTTTAAAGTTAAGGGCTTTTCTGATTTGCTGTTGGTTACTAAAGCCCAAAAGGGGGCTCCATGAAACTAATTTGAAATTCAAAACCCGGCCATGAATTCAATTTACCTTCCCCTATTTTTTTTTCATGATTAGTGGTCTATTCTAGGCAGTTTAGTGAGACGAAATTCCGTTTTTTGAGTGATGTTGAGAACAATACACTCATATTTTCATAATACATTCAATTTGAGAAATCAAAAAAGAAAATACACTTAATTCTTAATAATCCATTTTTTTCTTAATAATGTTACAACATAAACACAATAACACTTGCAGCCATTAATTACCATACAAATCATAGGACAATATATTCCGATTTTAAGTTACATATCTTTCTCTAAAAGAAAAAAAAATCCGCATGAAAAAAACTAGCATAATGAAAAGAATAAAAGAAAAACTTATGTCTAAACAGATTATAAAACCGAATTCCCGACGACCTAATATTAAAAAAAATATTGAAAGATATGAGACCACGATAACTTCTTAGAAATAAAATTAAAAAAAATAAACTGATTTAACCAAGGTTAAAACACTAAAACTCGCGGCTCTGATTTTGAGACCAAGATATTCTCATATAAAATATATCAAAATAGATTATAAAGCTGAATTCCCAACCAATCCAATATTAAACGATAATTTTTTTTAAATAAAGTTTAATAAAAAAATACAAAAAACAACTCGAGTGAACTCAGGTTAGCTTGTTAAGCACTGTTGTGGGGGTAATGAGACCGAAATAAATTAATAGAAACAAATAAAACAAATCATGAAGTTTAATTCCTAATTAACTCAATACTAAAAGATAAAATTGAAAAAAAAAGTTAAATATAAAAAATAACCCTAGCTAATAGGGTTAACTCGCTAAACTCGCGATCTGTGCTACGAAAATGAGATAACCTAATAAAAAAATAAATTTAATATTAAACGATAAATTAAAAAAACATAAATTAAAAAAAACATTAAAGATAAAAAAACAAAAACAAATGTCTTTTAGGGCTGCACGGAAAAGTATTATTTGTTATAGCTACAATATTTTTTTTACATGTTTTAGTTAATTATGATTAATTAATTAATAACAACAACAACAATAATTATAATAATAATAATTAGAGTGAAATGGCGAAGAAGATGACTCTTGATAAGATATGGTGCCTGAATCCAGCTTGTATTGGTTTGTTGCCTTGAATAGCCTTACTAAAGCCACGAGCATGATCCCCAGATAGATAGGCTTAGGGGCTTTTCCGATGAAACCAAATGAAAAGACTTTTTAACGAAAAATTATGGATTTTCAAGAGAAAAATAGACAAAAGGGAAATGGAACGTTACCTTTTCTCTCCTTTCGAGAACTTATCCCTCCTAAAATCTCCTCCCTTTTCTAGTTTGGTTCCTGTCCTTTTCTTTCCCCCAACAAACTTCAGAATTCTGGGCCAAAAATAAATAAAAAAAATAAGATAAATTGTGAAAATTCAATTGAGAAAACAACCACTTGATTTATTTTTAAATAAATATGTTTTTTTTAATCTTTTTTAATTACCTCCTTGATATTAAGAAATGAACCAAATGCAATCTAAATCCAAACAATCAAATAAAAAAATAATATTCAGTCCAACTGTTTAATGAAAAGGAAAAAAGAAAAATCCACCTAGTTATTATTGTTAACGTGACAGTAACTAAATAATGTTAAATCACGCGTTATGGTCAGCGCGTGGGGTCCTTCTTTCTGCTCTTTAATCTTTAAACGACACGTCCTCTTTTGCCCACCACAGTTCCACTACAAGAACAGAAGGGGTCCATAATGTGTTCATATGTCTTACGTACGTCATTACAGGACCACCACCAACGTTATGAAAATTAAATACCTCCTCCTGATAAATAAATTTAAAAAAATTTAAAACCTCCTGCCACGCATACGAAGAAGAAACCCACCTTGAAATCACAGTCCACACATCAGCATTTTCCAAGCATGTACACGTCAGATGATATTTTTTTTATTAGAATTTTAAAAACTTTAAAAAATATATAAAAAGTATTAATTTATTCTTTTTCATGCAAAAAATAACTTAAAATACATAAGCTATCGTAATGCCTGCAAGCCTTATACTATGAAAAGAACCATATAATTTCAACTGTATTTTGATAATCTAATTTCAAGTTACATGCACATGCATGGTGCCCGAATACCCCATACTAATAAAAAAAAAAACCATTTAATTTCAAGTCACATGGCACAGTTCAAGATTACATATTTATTTTTTAAAAGTTAATTTGATATATATCAAATAATTTAAAAATATAAAAAAATTAATTTTAAATAAAAAAATTTCAAAATTTTAAAAATATCATTTTAAATACTTTCTCAAACTTAAATCAAATCATGTTTAATAACTATGCTCCCAACTACATCTAATCCCTACGCCAGAACAATATAACTACAACTATACCATTTGGAACCAAATGGATAGAAGGTGCATGACATGATGCTTGGAGAGTCCCTCACACAACCATAACCCAATGAACCACAAAGTACCCCCCAACTTCCCCTTACTATAGTTGTCTTGAAGCAGTGTCCATGTGCAGTAGTTTAAACTATAGATTTTGCTTGCTTTCCTGTCCAAAGTAAAAGGAAAGAGCTCCCCTTCCCTTCCTCACCTCCCTTCCTCTTGATAATACCTTGGATTCCTGCTCCCCAACCCACGCGCCACTTCCCCAATCCACGCGCCTCCACCACTTCTCTAATCTGATAAGATCTGAACAAGGGTTCCCTTTTTATGAATCCAAAGCATCTGATGATAGGGAAGATAATAACAACAACATGGGCGGAGTCACTTCAACAATTGCCGCGAAGTTCGCTTTCTTCCCACCTAACCCCGCTTCTTATACGGTGGTAACTGATGACTCTTCCTCCGCCGTGTCTGGCGGCTCCACCACAAGGCTGTATATACCCGAGGTGCCGAGGAAGGATGACGTGGATGTGCTGAAGTTGAGGACTCGGCGTGGAAATGAAATCGTGGCTGTTCATATTAAACATCCAAGAGCTTCAGCTACTTTGTTGTATTCTCATGGAAATGCTGCTGATTTGGGTCAAATGTTTGAGCTTTTTGTTGAATTGAGTAATCGCCTTCGCATTAATCTTATGGGGTTAGATCCTTAACTCTTTACCTTTTGAAGTATTTTTTTTTAAATTTTATTGTTTGCTTTGGTTTAGTTTTTTAGTTCTACTAATTGAAAGTATGGAACTTTATGAGTGTTGGTTTGGTTGATCTGGTGGGCTGGTGCATTTTTATTGGATTTATTGCTCGTGTAATTTATTGATTAAGCGTATGGGAGAGGCTTTCCATGTATAGTTTTGGTGTTTGATGGAGAAAAGGTCTGGTTTTTAATGTTTATTGTTGAGTTTGAGGGTTGGCTCTTTAGTAGTGAACTTTGTGGTTGCGACAAGGAAGTAACGTATGACTGTGGTGAGGGTAACGTTTACTCAACTGGTATTGAAAGTGAGTTTGGGAACTCTAATGGTGGAAAGAGAGGTTTAGGTGTGGGTTTTTTTTTCTACAAGTCTGCAATTTCCATTTAGAGTATTACCCATTTGTTGGGATTTGGGAGAGTTTGTTGAAAATTAAATACTAGTTTTAGCAAGGATGGAAGCCAAGTTATCGTTAGGGTAGTTGCAAACCCTGAAGTGAATTGGGTCAGTCTTTAATGTAGATATGCCTTTTTTCTGTCTTCTCTTAAATCCGTTGATACAAAATCACTGCTCTCACTGGCATATCTGAAATCGAATGATGTTCATGGCAGTAAGAATGGTCTTTAAAGGTAGATTTTAGGTTTTAACTTTACATGGTTTAGTTTCAAAATCACCATCGGAATGGTTTTTACCTTTCAGGATACGCCTTACAGAAGCAATGTAGAAGTTATGGTATTTACTTGGCTACGCTACATGATAACTAGTGTACTTGTTCCTGTTGTAATATAATGGAGAAATATAGGTGAATAATAACCTCATAATCTCTTAAAAAATCAAAAGTGATGCAAAGAAAAGAAGAAAAAAAAAGTATTCATATTCTTTATAAATCATGTTCTTATTTCCTTTTCAATTTTATATTACTGTTGTTTATTTTCAGGTTAGTTTTTAATATTGAATTTATGTTTCTTTTTTCTTTCCAGATATGATTACTCTGGCTATGGGCAATCAAGCGGAAAGGTTTATACCAGCTTTCCTATTCCTGGTTGCTAATGATCAAAAGAAAGTTTTAGGCTCTGCTCGAGCTTTAACAATTTCACATGTCCTTGTGGATGTCCTTTTCTCATGCATGCTTAGATATCCTTGTTTCAGAACTTAGATATTCAAATTCAAACATGAAACATGCAGAAGTTCCCCTTATGCTTTTGATTTGCATATTTTTCCCTCTTCATCCATAAAGCAAGAATTATATGTTAATTGTTTCCTTGTTCATTCTATTTTACATCTTCAAAATTGTCTATTAATCAAGGACCTACCTGGCATTATGTCTAGTTTCTCAAATGGTTAGTGTTGTTTGCTTGTAATATATGGCATTGCTCTCAAAATATGCCACCTTTCTTTTGAAACAGCCAACTGAATGTAACACATATGCGGACATAGACGCTGCATATAAATGCCTCAAGGAGCAGTATGGGGTTAAGGATGATCAACTAATATTGTATGGTCAGTCTGTTGGTAGCGGTCCCACAGTTGATCTTGCTTCGCGTTTACCAAACTTGAGAGGTGTGGTTCTGCATAGCCCAATATTGTCTGGGATGAGGGTATTGTACCCAGTCAAAAGGACTTACTGGTTTGACATTTACAAGGTATTTTTTTGTGGTGTTGATTCTATTAAATATGCCTGTTTAATTCTCTGTGCGAGCACTTAAGTTGCTTTCTCCTTTCAGAACATTGACAAAATTGGTATGGTGAACTGTCGTGTTCTCATAATTCATGTAAGTATTATTTCCCCCGTCTTCAATTTCTTTTGAGCTGTTCATAGTCTCTCTTTGGGACATTATTTTATGCATTGCATGAGTTGTTGGCTAAAGTGAAAGATGCAAGTCTTATGGTTTTGATATTTTTCTTGTGCTAGAATACAAATTTTCAGACTATCATTGGAAAAATTAATAGCTGTGTAACCTCTAGAGATATGAATACAGGAAATTCCTTAGCATCACAGTTTCACTGGAAGCTTTCAACAGGATGTAACTATGGTTGCAGTCATAACTCATAAACCAAGCAAATAATACAAGGAAAAGAGTTTCTGAATAGCAACTGCTAGGCTGTATTCAGTGTCACCCTAATTCAATTTGGTCATTAACAGATGAGCTTTTCCTATACCATTGATAATGTGATTTAATTAAAAAAGCCCAAGACAGTAAAATTACAAAAAAAAGGTCTCTTTAAACCTTATTTTTTAATTATTCATTTGCTAAGGGCGTAAAGGTGGCCTGATTGACTTCCTTGGATATGTAGTTTGCAATAAACTGCTTTGACATTTGGGTAATCATGTACTTGCTTAACCTGGATAGTTTTGCACAGACAAGTTCAATTTATATTTTATTTTTGTTTATATAAATCAGAAGGATAAAACAAAATGTTAATATTTGTTGATCCTCCATTTGATTGCTAAAGTTTTTTGTTATACTGTTCAATTTGCAGTTATCTATATGTACAATCATAGTTAATAGTCAGAGATTTATGGCTCATCACTCTTAAAATATCGTTTATGGAAATTAGAGATAAAATCACATTAGATATAAGGGATTTTAATATATATATTTTTTAACTTCAGGGAACATCAGATGAAGTGGTTGACTGCTCTCACGGGAAACAACTTTGGGAGCTTTGCAAAGAGAAATATGAACCATTGTGGATCAATGGAGGTGGGCATTGCAATCTTGAGCTTTACCCAGAATTTATCAAACATCTGAAGAAGTTTGTTTTGACCATAGGCAAATCAAAAACAGCTACAAATGGTCCTAAAACAACAGCAGAGTCTGAAAATCAGAACAAACCATCTGAGAGTGCAAGTTCAGACACTTTTGAACTGGGTGACCTTCCTGAAATCTCTAGAAATAGCTTAGATAGTAGGCTTGAGAAGTCTAAGAAGCCAAATAAGCCTGAAAAGTCTCGGATGAGCACTGACCGTGTTGATAGATTTAGAAGAAGAAAAGGCTTGGTCTGGTGATTATTTATGCCAAGAGCTTCATAAATAAAATACATGCATTGGTTGACCTGAGAAGGTAATTTAATTTCACTCCTGCTTTTGTAATGTGCATTGAGTCTAGTACAAATTATTAGATTGAGTGTAATTTTCCATATAAATGTTGTATCTGTACGAATGCTTAGAACGTGAGTCAAATTAAGCGAAATCTTGTATTTTAACTCTGAGCTGTTCATTTGAAGATAAAATCATGTATTCGCAACTATCACGTGTAGCCATTTTTCGTTTTTCCTTCTCTGTAGATTTGAGAAAGTTTTGTATGCTAGCTGTGAGCTGAAGTAAAATATGCTTATCTTGTGCTGACCATTTTCTTTATTGGTCATGATTTACATCAACAAACTAGAAACGTTTATGTTTTATGTTTTTTGGATTCTTCAACTCAGATTTGGGAAACGTTCCGCATGTTGCTGGACATCCTGAGTGATTTTGATATCAGGGCATGTAGTACATCCAGGAAAGAATCGAAAGATTTCCTGTTTTTCTTCTTTGGGATATGTTTCAAGGACAGTGACATCCTTGCTCTGCAAAGCAGAGTCAAAGAATATGTTTATCAACAGTGCGTTAAACTACTTTCACCATGTCGAGCTATGTGTCCCCATTCTCCATTTCGCATTTCTCTTTGAACAGAAGTTTTATACTGCCCTCCAAGTTTCCACTGAACATTCAAGCGGTCAAACCTATTCTTTACTGGTAGCCATACTCTTCATTTCTTGGCAGCTTGTGTTTTTGTGAAGTAATGAATTAATTTATTTTTCTTTTTGAACTGCAATTAACACCTACGGTGGTATGAAAGTCAGATAAAAGGTTACATGTCCGTCAAGGGAGGGATTATTGACCACCCAATCATAAGAACAATGCGCCTCGCTAACACTAGCTGCTCTGGCCACCAGTCCGCGGAACAATTTGCATTTTGACAAATGAGGGAGACAGAAGTGCTTCTATGGTTTGTAAAAATAACTGGAGATGTTGTAAAAATAACTGGAGATGTTCAGGCAACTGAAATAAAAACTCTAGAGGCTTCAATCAAAAAGTCTCTCGTACTCAATTCCGTAGACAATTGCTACCCATGCATAGTGGTACTATGTTGAGGGCACAGAAAGATGCAACCGTGTTCATCTTGATCTTAGCTCTTAGCTAAATGCAGAGCCTTGATTCTCTCCAAAGGCACGAGCAGCTCTTCCTGCTAGGGTTCTTCTTGAGTGATGAAGGCATTTAGAGATTTCAAAATCATAAAGTGCCATGCAGCATAGCAGAGTAGAGTCCTCCCGCTACCGGCTTGAAGCTTCTTACTTTAGACCTAGTCATGCTACATGTTCACTCAGTATTTTACTTTTCAACGGATTCACGTGTGGAATTCTATTATTCATGAGTGGAATTCAGTACGGCGTGAAAAAGAAAAAAAATTCAGTTCCAATTTTCTCCAATATCTACAGATTGTCCCTTAACTTCTCTCCATCCCCGAAATGCAACGCCATCTCTTTCCTACCAATTCTTGGTTCATCATATTCCTAATAATAATCTTTGTCCATGCTCCATCATCTGCCTTTGCTGATGATGATGAGCGATATCTGAGCTGCATGAACTCATTTGATTGCGGAAATATTAAGGGTGTTGGTTATCCTTTATCGGGATCCGATAGGCCTGATTACTGTGGCTATCTCGGGTTTGAGCTCGGTTGCAGCAACCAAGATCCGGAGATCACAATCATGCAATTGAGTTACAAACTCCTTGGCATCAATAACCAGTCGCGGACTCTCAATGTTTCTAGAACAGATTACACAGAAAATCTTTGCCCTAATCTCCTTTCCACACCTCTTTTAATCCAAATCTCTTGAGTTCCACTTCAGATCATGGTGAGGTAACACTGTACTATGGTTGCCCTAGTCCAAGCCCAGCAGGGTTTTCAGCTCAGTACTTTACTTGCAACACGACACTGGTATGATGGGATACTTTATAACAGTCAACCTCTCTGTCCTTAGTATGACTGCTCCCAGCTTACTCAGCTACCTGACAGCATGCAACAATAGTGTTAAAGTTCCTGCCCATCTATCAGCTATAATGCCAATTCTACCCGATCCAACTGTAGCACAGTTGCTTGAAGCTATTAATCAAGGTTTTGAGTTAGAGTGAAGTGCAAATGATTCATTATGTGATACATGCAAATCTTCCGGTGGTCAGTGTGGGTACAACCAGACCAGTACAGCACAGTTAGTTGTTAATGCTTCCGTTTAAAAATAAATAAATGATCAATAGCTATATAATTATGGCTAAAATGAAATTAAAGAAATAGTCTTTCGTTGTGATTAAAATACACTCTCCTACCGCTATCAGCACGACGCTTCTTGCTCTGGACCTAGTCATACTGCATGTTCAGTCAACATTTTACTTCTCAACAGTGCTGTTCAAGAATAGAATTCAGTACGGTATCATAATGAAAAAAAATCAGGTTTAGTTTTCTCCAACCTCTACAGAATTTCCCTGCAGCCTCTCTCCATCTCTGGAAATGCAATACCATCTCTTTCCTACCAAGTCTTGGTTCATCATATTCCTAATAATAACCTTTGTCCATGCTCCATCATCTGCCTTTGCCAATGATGATGAGCGATATGTAAGCTGCAGCAACTCGTTTGATTGTGGAGATATTAAGGGTGTTGGTTATCCTTTCTGGGGATCCAATAGGCCTGATTACTGTGGCTATCCGGAGTTGAAGCTCGACTGCAGTGCCCAAGATCCGGAGATCACAATCGAGAAATTGACTTACAAAGTTCTTGGCATCGATAACCAGACACGGACTCTCAGTGTTGCTCGAACAGATTATGCAGAAAACATCTGTCCGACACTCATTCTCAACACCACTTGGATACCCAATCTATTGAAGTACACACCCGATGATCAGAACATAACAATCTACTATGATTGCCCCACTCAAGGTGCACCAACTTCAACAGCTTTACCTCAGTTTCCCTGCAACATAAACGCCACTGAGATGACGGGCTACTTTACAGCATTTGCCAACTTGTCGGATCTTGGAAGCTCTGCTTCTAACTTGACCAGTTACCTGGCATCGTGCAAAGATAGCATTAAAGTTCCAGTACGTGAATCAGCTTTTCAGCAAATTTTAAGTACTCCAACTGCAGCACAGCTGCTGGGAAGTCTAAATCAAGGTTTTGGTTTGGAGTGGAATGCATCTAATAGCTTCTGTCATACATGCCAATTTTCTGGCGGTAAGTGTGGGTACAACCAGACTACTACAGCATTTACTTGTTATTGCAAGGATCAACCTCAACAATTTTCTTGCCAACAATCTCCAACTGACGCTCAATCCCCAACTAATGATCAATCCTCAAGTATGTCCTCTTGCCTGTTATTATGTTTTTTTTTCTGCTGATGTCACACTAGGAGTAAATAGGAAAACAGATAACTTATACTTGGATTCTGCCCTTTCCAGAACCCAAGATATGTCCTCCTCCAAATTGGGTAATGGTAGAAGTAGGATCTTTGCTAATAGAAAACTGACCTGTTATCAGTCAAGGAAACCACGAAGAGGATGAGATATTATTGCATCCAATCACCCAGGAATAGGTGCGAATCACCATTCCTTTGGTTTAAGTAATGAGCCTGGGCAGCCATTAGGAATTATTCGAAGTTCCATGATCCTGAAGAAAACATCTTCATTGACCTATTACTTCCTGTGTAACAAGGAAGCAAGGACTTTAAGTAACTCACAAAGACTTGGTAACATGGAAATTAATAAAAAAATTTATATTTGTCGACCAATTCGTTGTCATTATAATTTTCTATTTATCATTTTGTTGTCATTATAATCTGTTTAATCATAATTATACAACGGTAAGAAATTTAATATGCCAAAAACGTAGTTCCATTTCCTATGGCCCTGGGGAAGTCACACACACACACACACACACACACAAACACACACACACACACACACACACATATATATATATATATATATATATATATATATATCCCCACCCACAACCTAAATACTCTTATATATTGTTAGAGATATTATTTATCAACTTAATGGCTAGATAGAAGTTGCTTCCTTGATGGATTACATGCTTCTTAACTCCATCGAATTATCTTCTTTTTTTAGAACTATAATGTGCATAATATAACTTTTTGTCTCCAAACAATTATAAAATAATTAAAAGTTGTTGTAATTAAAATCATTTAAGGGTTATGTTTGATTTTCGCAATTGATTTATTTTCTTAATGATGATTTTGTTAGAATTGTAACGATAGTTTTTCACCATTTAATTAATTTTCACCTAGAAAATGTCCATGCACTATATCAACTTGGATGCTTTTGTAAAAATATTTCTGGTTATATGCCTTTGGATATAATTAAAGATAATTATCTAATTTATTGTCTTCATAACTACCATGCACTTTTTAATTTTCTAACAATCATATAACAACTACATTTTTCTAACAACTTTTTTATTTTTAAAATTCTTGTAATAATTGCAACTATTTAATTCTCTAATTTATTTTCTTTCTAACAACTAAATCTTATATATACAATGCACTTTTTGAATATGAAAAATACAAGAACCTAAATATTTTATTGCACTTTAAAAAATTTGTTGGGTATTTCCTTTCATTTTTTATCTTATTGTTTCTATATCCCTTATTTTTTTAGGCCTATTAAATCTCAGAGATAGCATTGTGTAAAGAAAATATCCTTAAAAACAGTTTCTATACACATCTTGAGTTTTATTTTTTGTTTTTTTTGTTTAGTTTTTCGTTCGTCATATTTTTATCATAAAAAACATAATTTACCAAATTAGTATAGTATATACTTTATGCTTTATACAAAAAATGAGCTTAGTTATTTTTAAGAATTTCATTACATTATAATTGAAGAGATGGGAGGAGAAGAATATATTTTGACATTAAAATATTGTAATTCATAATATCAACTTCAATATAGTTTTAGTTTGAATGCGTAAGATCACTTACCGATAAGTCAACCTCTAAATAAAAAATTATTGTTTTTTATCATATAATATATAAATAAATCTTTAACAATACTATATTCCACCACCATCAATCACCACCCCTTTAAATAAAAATACCACTATTATTATTCAAATCTCAACTCCCACTTCACCAACAATATCACCTCTCAACCACCATTATTTTTTTAGACACCAACAATTATCTTACCACCACCTCCACATCACTACCAAACTTTCAAATTAAAAATTAAATATTAGAAAATTTGTAAGTTATTTTATATAAATGTTTTTTTTCAATATCATTACTAATAGTACAATAAAAAATATTTAATAATTTTAGAATTCATATAAATTGCAAAAAAGAATTTAAATATTTTTCCTAATATATTGTATTTTATTTTAATTAAGTTAAATTGCCCGACCAAATATCACACCAATTAATTTTAGAAACTAAATTAACAAACTCATATTAGGGCTATATTAACAATCACACATTTTTTTTTAATTTTATCAATACAATATAGTTACGGGAATAATAATTAATTACAAAATTTATTTTTATTTTTCTAGTTATTGATAGTCATATGCCCCCCACTGCCATGTAGCTTATTAATTTTCAAAACCTGTTTTTATTTAATTCTATAATAATTAAAATGAATATTTATAAAAATTAAAATAATTTAAATTAGAGAGAAAAAAATGCATTTCTCACTCTCTCTCTCTTTTTGACAAAAGAATATTGTGTTTTACCAATAACATAATTATTTGAATGAAATCTCAATGCAATTAAAATAAATAAATATAAGAACTCAAATGATTTTAAATTTAAGAAGAAAAAAATGTATTTTTTTTTTGCCAAAATCCCCTTTTCTTATTTATTTATTTTGTTTTGATAAAAACCTTTTTTTTAGAAATATGATTTTTTAAATACAAATTACTCATCATCACCTGAAAAGAAAATTTCAATTGCAAAAATTAAAAAAAATCAAGCCTTGATAATTTTTACATAGCAGAATGAAAAAATAAAAATAAAAATTGAAATGTATAAAATACCATAATTTTAAATGTTAAAGTAACAAGGATAGTATAATCTTCGCAAATGTTAACACCCGTAACAATCCTTTATCTAGTACAGTTAATGAGAAAAATGAGGCTATA
>Ga0325403_1002897_pt1 | contig 15413 bp, 9 predicted proteins | sample PopdelMetagenome_19_FD_205665 | JGI IMG/M metagenome (GOLD analysis project Ga0325403, IMG submission 205665) | Populus deltoides microbial communities from Bellville, Georgia, United States - Xylem-PdKOR-R4 | ecosystem: Host-associated > Plants > Phyllosphere > Stem > Wood/Secondary xylem...
TTTTTTTTTCTTTATTTTTTGTTAGAACGAGAGTTCAACTCAAGATTTTTGAAAAAAATAATAAAGAAAAGACGCATTAATATCAATATTTAAACCACAACTTATTACAACTTATAAACTAAATTGATTGCACGACAAATGATAGCTCCCCGATATTGATTATATCATTTACGTTTGTGTGTGATGCAAACCATTAATTTGGATCCGAACTGTTTCAGCAATCAATTCAAGCTTCGAAAACTCCGACTTCATTTGATATTGATGATAGCATTTACCAGCAAGCTGGAACCAGTATAAGAAGTTGGCGAATTAAACTCATCTGAAAAGCATCTTAATTTATAGTTGATCGATCACGCTGTTTCCGAAGAAGACAGTGTATAATTTCCAAGAGAAAACAAGTGAATTAAGGTGATTATTAGAAAATAAACAGAAAATAAAAGAGCATACCTAGAAGTATCAAGGACTCGGGAAGGGCTCCAAGAACCTGGAATGCACTGGCACCGAAGACACCAGGTCCAAGAATCCTGAAAATCTTCTTACCTCCAGAGGCCAAGTAGCCCTCTCCATGAAACAACATATATTCATACACTGCAATAAGAAAGAGATGCCCAAAAATATTACTGGAGCACGGCAAGAAGCCATACAATTGCTCACACTTCTCTTCAGAGGAAGAATCCATCCCTTTGAGAAGTAGAATGGAAGATTGGTTTTCTTGAACATTATTGATGCCATCTGAAACCAGTGATTCAACAGAGCTGTGTGCCAGAGAGCGGCCTTTAACGTTTAAAAGAACTGTTAAAAGAAGAAAAAGTATAAAACATGCAGTTTTTGAGATAAGCCTCATTTCCATGGTGCTTAACTAGCTGCACAAATCTTTGGAGGTTATATAAGAAAGTTTAAAGGCCTGCGTGGAGATTTTTCTCTGCAGATGAAGTCTGCTGTGAAGTCAATGTTTGATTATCTAATTAATTTGTAGCTGGTAACATATAAACCATATCATATTCGGGAAAATAAAATAAAATCCAACTAGGTATTTTCTGACTTTAATTTATCTGCATCACAGTATAGTAGAAATACGGTTTCTTGTACTCCACATAATTGTATTATATATTTTTAGAAAAAAATGGTTTTCTCATTATATTTAAATTATATACAAAAACTAAAAGTCATCCTTGTGAGTCAAGACACATTTCATTACTCATTGAAATAGTGAAATAACGTTTTCTTCTTTTTAAAAAAAACTAATAAAGTTTGCAATTGAGGTAAAATCATCTTTTCAAGAGAATATATTGGGGATTACAAGATTGATAGCAGATAAATTGGTCTCTATATATTTTTTTAGCACAGAGAGAAATAATTTTTTACACTTAAAAGCAAAAAAATATATAATTTTGGTTCAAGGATTTTCTTGTTTTTTCAATATTATTTGCACAATAATTTATTACATTGATACTCTTAAAAGTAAAAAAACCATTAAACTTGCACAAGAGAACTGTTTTTCTTTTCATTTTTTAAGAACAATGAAGTTCCCGAATTGATTTTAAAATAAAAAAATAAGCATGGTTCTAAGGGTACTTTTGTCTCTTCCTTTTTTATTAATTATTATTTTGGGGTAGACCTAGGGACTGTTTGGTAATTTAAAAAAATAAATATTACTAAGAAAAGCTTTTAATGTGTGTATGTAGTAGCACGTGGCTCCCCCACTTTAACAACTCGACTTTTTCAAACCCAAAATCGATGGATTTTTTTCCCATCCGGTTTTGGATGTTTTTCACCATATCATTCTGCAAATTTATAATTACATTCCATTCATTAATAAAGCACAATCCACGTAGGATAACGTAAATCAACATTCCCATAAAACAGATTCTCAATATACATGCCCATAATATTATATTTTCATACCATAAGTTTACATTACATCATATTGACATACTCATAAATTCACATTTCTGTTTTAGTCTTGTTATCATCACGAGTTCATACAAGAGTGCCGAACGACAAGTTACACAACTCGTTATCCTAACATCATGTAATTTTATAACATAACATCCTTATAAGAAGAATACCACACATGTTTATTCATGCACATCATATCTACATGATCGCACATACACATCCGTGTTCCACTTTGATTTTTCATTACAAGTCTTTACAAAAGGGGTCAGGCGATTAATTGAGCGATTAACACGTATGTTCATACATAACTCATATCACCCATAACATGCGAATATATATATATTTTTTTTCAAAATACGTGAGCCGCAAAACGGATTTTCTTACGCACCATGTTGGTATGAAGTCCGTGTTACAACACAAGGTAATTTCAAGCATTATAGGCAATTTAAAAACATAATAAAACAATATTAACGTTACATTTCATTCATGGACCAAAACAACATAATTCTTTCATTTCTCCTTACTTATGTAATAACCACCCTTAATAATTCATCAATTACTGAGGCTAATTACAATACTCAAACCCGGTCATCTATCTCGAATACCATTAATCGAACTAACGGTATTCCCTGTTTAAAGTATAACAATCATAGTTCTTTCATATACTTGGTACATACAAAATATAGCACCCATAAACGCATCAACTCTTGAAACTAACTCATAACTCCCAAATCCGGCAATCCTCTTAGGATGCCATTAGCCGAAGCCAATCTTTTATTCATTCTGGTTATCATTTTAGAATGCCATTAGCCAAAGCTAATCATTTATCAATCTCGGTCACCCACTTAGCTAATCATTTGTCAATCTCAGTCATCCACTTAGGATGCCATTAGCCGAAACTAATCATTTCTCAGCCCCCGTCATCCATTTAGGATACCATTAGTCAAAACTAATCATTTATCAATCCCGGTCATCCACTTAGGATGCCATTAGCCGAAGTTAATTATTTATCAATCCCGGTCATCCATTTAACCAAACAAACATTTCAGAAGCGGTTTATGAAATCACTATAACATGATATTATATCCTTTGTAATACACAAACAAACATTTTATAATAGTTTAATATTCAGTATAACACAACAATAGACCCTTTGTATTACTCATCCAACCATTCCTGACAGTTAATGTTCAATATAATACAACAACAGATCCCTTGTAATACTCATACAAAAATTCACAACAATTTAGCGCTATGTATAACACAATAATAGATCCTTCATAAATCTCATATAAACATTCGTGATAAATAACCTTCAACATAATACAACGATAGATCCTTTGTAATACTCATACAACTATTCGTGATAGTTAGCATTTCATATAGCACAATAATAGATCCTTCGTAATAAATTCACTTCAGAATGTAACGTTACACTAGAAGGGGTGTGGAAATCACCTACCTGTTCCTTTCGTGGTGTACTCATTCGGTCGAAGGTTCAATTTCGGTCATGCCACCTGATACATCAAATGATTATAAGTCAGCACATTTGCATTCGACAAACACATAACTCATTGCCATACTTATTTCAAAATCCACGTGTTCACATTCTAGTGTTCCACACATTATATGATTATACAATGAAATCGTTACAAGCATTAAGTCATTTCTGACGTTAAATTCATTAGGGACTAAGCTGCTGCTGCCACAGAAAGTCGTTAGTGAAAACTGGGTCAAAGGTGACATATAATTCATCAGCGAAAACTAATTTGCTGGTTACATAAGGAATTCGGCAGCAAAACTGATTTGCTACTTACATACAGAATTCGGCAGCGAAAACTAATTCACTGGTTACACAGAATTCAGCAGCAAAACTGATTCGCTGGTGACCTATAATTCGTTAGCAAAAACTGATTTGCTGCAATAACACAATTCGGTAGCGAACATTGATTCGCTGCAGACAACACAGTTTTGGCAGCGAACGCTGATTCACTATAGATAACACAATTTCAGCAGCAAACACTAATTCGCTGTGGACAACACAATTTCGACAGCAAAAATTGATTTGCTGCAAACAACATGATTCAGTAGCGAAAACCCATTTGCTGCAGACAACACAATTCAGAATCGAAAAGTGATTTGCTGTAGACATCACAATTTCGGTAGCGAATGCTGATTCGTTGCAGACAACACAATTTTGACAGTGAAAACTAATTTTCTGCAGATAACATAATTTTGACAATGAAAATTGATTCGCTGCAAACAACACGATTCGGTAGCGAAAAGTGATTCGCTGCAGACACCACAATTCGGTAGCGAACGTTGATTCGCTGTAGACAACACAATTTCGACAGTGAATGCTGATTTGCTGCAAACACTATAATTCAACAACGAAAACCTGATTCACTGTAGACACCACAATTCAGCAGCAAAAACCGATTCGCTGCAGACACTACAATTCAGCAGCGAACGCTGATTCGCTACAGACAACATAATTCGGTAGTGAAAACTGATTTGCTGCAAACATTATAATTTGGCAGCAAACATCTAATTCGCTGCAGGCACTATAATTTGGTAGTGAACCCCTGATTGGCTGTAGACAACATAATTCGGCAGCGAACACTAATTCGCTGCAAACAATACAATTCGACAGCGAACACCTGATTCATTGTAGACAACACAAATCGGTAGGCAACATCCACATGTGTTTTGGTTCCAGCTCAAAGTTTGTTATAAAAATCTAGCAAAATCACATAATTTCAAGCATGAACAACCACATGCAATTCAGTTCTAGCATATGATATGTTCTTATCCAGCAGAATCATGCAATTTCAAGCATGAACATCAACATGCATTTCGGTTCCAACATATAATTTGTTCTTAAAATCAAGCAGAATCACACACTTCATGCATTGCATCATTTCTTTACACCTTTCATGTAAGTTCTTCCATCATGTGGGAAAAACCAAAGGATTAATCATCCCCATGCATTTTGTTTTAGTTTGAATATGGTCTAGGAGTTCAACAATGTCATTTTTATGCATTTTAACACACATTTACATGTTGTTCAGCCCTCACTATGGCCGGTCATCCCTCTAAGTTTATGCATTTAAAATTTGTTCATTTGTTTTTTTAAATGGTCTGGAACTAGGTCCTCCTAATCAACCCTATTTTTGTCTCTCTTTCTAGACTAGATTTCCTTAACAGCTGGTGTAAGGATCCTAGGCCATTTGATTAAGGTTTTCTTCTCCTTTTTCAGTTCCAAAGTCACAAGAATAGAGGAGAAGGGTTCTGGTTCATACCTCACGGCTTTTTAACAGGTTCCATGTGTAGTTTCAGAGGTATCTCTCTTTTTCTGTCTAGTTTTCTCTTCTTTTCTTATGCAACTTGGCAAGCCTGCTACACCCTTTATCTTTCCATGAATTCATTCACTAACCTCACTCTCTAGGTTTCCTTTAGCTCACACATTTAATGGAGGGGGCATGCAGCTGGATTGGGTCCCAATTTTTATGGAGAAAAGGTAGAGGAGCAAGAGCATGCAGCTGGTCTTTGGGAAGAGGAAGGGTCACCCTTTCTCTCTCCTTGTATTTATAGCCCCTATAAGTGTGCTGGGGTGTCTGGGGGTTGTTCTACCTTATCCTTGTCCCTCTTTTGGGTTATCCTAGGTTGATTTCTATTCCAGTTCTCCCTTAATATAGGCTGATCCAACGTTAATTTTTGTTGGGTTTTCAGTGTCGCTGTCGATTCAGAAATTGAAAGCAAAACTGTGCCACTACCGATTTAGAAATCGATAGCCAAAAACTGTGACGTTGCCGATTTAGAAATCGACAACAAAAAACTGTGACACTACCGATTCAGAAATCGACAGCCAAACTGTGTCGCTATCAATTAGAAATCAGCACCAAAGAACTGTGTCGCTGCCGATTCAGAAATTGGCAACGAAGAACTGTGTCCCTGTCGATTCAGAAATGGACAGCGATGGTGGAGTTATTTCAGGCTTTAATTTACCTTTTTTTGGGTGTTTACACCCACGCCCTTCAGGTTGTACCTGCAAGGCCATCTAATTACCAAAATTAGCCATCCATAATGGTGTTTAGAGTGATATGTCGTCCTCTTTGCTTTTGTAAGACGCGTGTTCACAATGAAGGTGCAGTTGGGCTCTAAAGACCTTTTCTTCTTCTTTTCCTATCTCTTTTCTTTCTCATGGCTTAGAATTTCATGCTAGCCTTTTAAAAAATTGATTGTGTCCATCAGTTTTTATTTCTATCAATTTTAGCCCTTATACTTTTGATTACTTTTGTTTTGCTTTTAATGCTTTTCGAAGTTTTTTTTTGAAATTCCATCCTCTCATTTAGTTTTTTTTTAATCCAATTTGGACCTCATTCTTTTGATTGTTTTTTTTTGTGTTATACCATTTTCTTGATTTTTTTCAAATTCATCCATCATCATTTTATTTCTTTTAATTTTTTTATTTAATTTTGGTCCTCATTCTTTTGATTGCTATTTTCTTACCATTTTCTTGATTTTTTTCTTCAATTTTTTTCCTTAACATTTTACTTCATTTAATTTCTTTATCAAATTTTGGTCATTCTTCTTTTGATTGCCTTTTGTTTTAATCATTTTCTTAATTTATTTTGTTTTTTCAATTTAATCCCTAATTATTTTCTCTCACTTTGTTTTATATGAGATTTTTTCCTTATTGTTTTGATTACTATTTGTTTTGTTTTTAATTTTTTTATGATTGAAAAATTTACTTCGTGATTTTTTCATGTTTGTCTTTTGACAAATAATCCCGACCTTATACCCCGTGTTACTAGTTTTGAATATTAGCCTGATTTAAGTTAGGTCTTTTTTTAGGCCTTTTATTTTTTTTGATTTCATCATTTGATATTGAGTTATTGGGCCTTGAGCTTTTATTTATTTATTTCACTTTCCTTTTTATGAATTATCCTAATCTTATATCTCAGGTAGCGAGTTAGTCGAGTTAACTTAGGTTGACTCGAGTTTTTTTCTTGATTGTTTTTATTAATTTTTTTTCAATTTAATCATTTGACATTAAATTATTGACCCTTGAACTTTGTGATTTCTCTGCTTTTATTTTCATGGTGTCATCTTGAATGTGGGTAATCAAGTTAACCTGGGTTAATTCATATTTTTTTCCAGCATTTTATATTTAACTTTGGTTATTTTTTTTAAAAAATTATAATTTTTTAATTTCAATCTCATATCACGAATGACAGGTTGAACATGTTAACTCGTGTTAACTCGGTTTGTTTTTTACGTTATGTTTTTTGAAATTAATTTTTTTTTAATTTCATCATTTGACATTAGATTATTAAGTCTTGAGCATTATGATTTTTTTGTTTTCCTTTTCACGAGGTCATCTCTATCTCATATCATTTGAGTTAACCTGTGTTGACTCCAATTATCATCACCTGAACATCTTTTACTTACATTAGGAAAAAATTAACCCGGTCTTTAGCATAACACGGACCACCTATCTAATATTGTCTAAAACTATTAAGGATGAATGTGAAATAAATTGATCAATTTCTTTGTATTTTACCACATTCATTAATTATGTAAATTTAATGAATTGTTATTGGAAGTTAATTCTAGTTAATCATGAATTAATTTAGTTCCATTGAATCTTCTCAGTTTCAATAATTTTATAAATCCAATGAATTATAATTAAGTACTTCCAATTAATCTTGAATTAATTCTACATATAAATAGGAGTTGATAGACTTTATTCTTATGAGTATTAGTGGGAGAAGAAAAGAAGAAATCAAATAGAAAATTTCTACTCTCTCCTTTTTTTGCTTTTGTACATAACTTCATCTAGTTTTAGGTTTCATTGCTGTAGAGAAAAAGAATTGAGTAAGTTTTCTAATTCACAGGTCTTGATTGAAATAACATCATTTTAAGGTATTGTTATTGAAATTGTGTAAAAGGACTTTATTCTTAGGAGTAGTAGTACGAGCAACAAAGAAGAAATTATATAGCAACTTATGCTCTATACATTTTTTGCTCATGTATTCTTTTTCCTTTAACTTTAGGTTATGTTAATGCAGATGAAAATTTTGAATGAGTTTTCTGGTTCACAGAGGTATTGTTGTTGAAATCTTGGAAGGCATTCTTTAAAGGTATTGGTGTTGAAATCTTGGAAGGCAAATTGCATTAAGATCATATACAACTATTGGCAGACAATTTATCTTTAAAGACATAGGGTACAATATTTAACAACAACTTTCTTTTCTATCTGTTTTTTAATTTGAAATTTTACAATTCTACAAATAAGTAGTTTATATATTTATACTTATCTTTTCTTGAATATTTTGTTCATATTTTATATTATCTTGTAAATTTATTACTTTTTTACTGTATAATTTTCTAACAATCTTAAAGTTAAATCCCTTTTATCTTAATTGTTTAGTTTATTTATATATTTGCTTGCCTATTTTTTTGATTTAATAATTTGAGTTCTTAAAATAATCAAAATTTTATTATTATGAAAGAAAAATATGAATTCTGCTTAAGAGAATATTGTTGTTTTGCCAGATGTTGTTACAATAATCATTACTTTAGTAGGGATTCCACCATCACTTTGTATGTTGTATAGTGAGAAACTTTAAAGGTTCAACGGTTTGAATTTGAAAATATGACTATAAAAGATGTTTTTCTATCTTACCACCGATGAACTTTCAAAGTTCTTAACTGAAGATGGGCAAAGATATTAGATAAAGAATTTGATATCACTGTTGCAGTGATTGTGGACTTGTGAATATATTGATTTTGAGTGCAAAAACTGCATCTTGAATATATTAGACAATACACTCTATGATGTATATTGCCATCAATAGTGCAAAGGCATTATATGAAACTTTAGATATATAGTACAAGGATGAAAATGCCATAATGAAAAAAATAGGTTCATATTTAACAAAATCCTTGACTTCAGGATGATCAATTGAAAGAATGCAATATGTCAAATTCTAGAATTTTAACTCATCTTACATGACAACATTCATATCAAAAGAATGGTTTTTATTGAATCTTTTTAAGTAGTTGCTACTACTGAAAATTTCTATCATCTTGGAAAGACTTCAAAAACTACCTTAAACTTAAGTGAAATGAGTGGGAGTTGAAGATCTTATTATGGAGTTAATGATATAAAATAACAATAAGTTGTCTAAAAAGAGAGCTATATTTTCTCAGTGGCTATAAGGGAAAATGTGATTGAACATGAGATGAAGTCTCCCAAAAAAAACAAAAGAAGAAGTTGCTAATGTATATGCTTTATATCCAATCAGTCAGTTACACACAACACTAACTTTGTTCATGCAAAATATATTTATTATTAATAAAAACATTCTTTATTTTTAATATTCATTTATGTTTGATGAGTCTAGAGTAAAGCTAAAGTCCTAGGGATAAAAATATTTTGTAAAGAAAATTATAAAGTTTTTATAATTATAAGATTCCTATTCCATTAAAGCATTGTTTTCACTACTAGAATTAACAGTTTTGCTAACGAAATTTTCTGTCGGTATGTATACTAACAATACATAGGTACAAAATTTATCGACAGTTTTACGGACAAAAACCGTTCTTCGATAATCTTATTTTTATCGACAAAAAAAAAGACCGATGGTTTTACAGACAGAAAATACACGTAAAAAAAATCACCAGCTTTAATACACCGACGAAATTATTCCGTCGATGATTGGTAATGGTATTTATTGTAATTTTATTCCAACCCTCTATAAAATACCAACGAAATTATTTTCGTTGGTGATGTAGCAGTGTTGCAGTGGCATATGAAAAAAATTATTCCTCGCCTCTGACATATACCGATAGATCATGTTAGTCGTTATATCCATCTGTAAGAATTAAAAATATATATTTTTTTTAAAATGTTTTGAACAAAAAAAGAAAATAATTAAAAAATAAAATTGTATAAAATTGAAATAAGTAAAAATATTTCTTGAATAATATAAAATCCAAATATTCATTACAAATTTATTTGTTCAAATAAAAATTAAACTAGAACAATGGCGGTGCTGTAGGAGGAGGATGAGGCTGGTCGTTTCTGAAACCATATGACCAAAAAAGAGGCGTACATGTACCACCCATCTGTGATCTCATGTCCATGATCATTTGGCGGAGTTGTTCATAATCCGCTGAGAGTTGCTCATAATTTTCAGTGAGATGAGCAGTATGTTGTTGCAAGGCTACGAACTCTTGACACTGGGTGCTAGATACCAATTGTGAACTCCTAAAGATTGAGATACTACGTGCCGCCCATAAGTTCTTAGTCGTAGTGTTAGAGAGTTTTTACACCCAATTTCTATTGGGTCCACCAGACGATCTTGCCTCTACCCATAAATTCAGATCGAAATTCGGGTGGGTCGAAGGATCGTCCCCATATCTCTCCCTTAACCGGCTGTTATATGTCTCTTTGAAATAAAAAAACTAAAATCATCAAATTCAATTCAAGAAAATAATAACTTATGAAAGAAAATGGTTTAACGAATATGCCACAAAGTGTTGAGCGCGATTGTCGACGGACTGTTGCACTCCCTTTTGACGGTCTTCACTTCGCATATGTGTCTCCACAAAAAGCTTTATTGGGCTCGGCTTAAGTCCATGAGCTGTAGCCTATAAGCAATTTTTTTTACAAGTTAAATATATTTATAAAAAAAACAAATTAATTAAAAATAGATGTGATTAAAATTAATCTTACCATTCGCTTTGCATATGAAACGAAAGGAATGGAGCTACCGATAGGCATGGTAAACGAGCTGTGAATTTGCCTGCTTCGGTTCCCCACACCGGATTGCGAGTGTCATGTGAAATGCTCGGACATCACATGCTGAATATATTCCGCCCATGTATCCTCTATGATGTATAGCGGTTTGAAATCCTTCCAAACCGCCATGTCATTCCAGCCAGGCAGAGAGTTTTCCCTGACATATTTTCTAGCCTTTTTTTTAGCTTCATACCAAAAATCACGCAACCTACATGATACAAACATATTTTATGAGCTAATGATAAATGAAATTTTAATATTTAAAATTAAAAATAATTATCGTATTGTTTTCGTCGTTACCTAGTTATAGCGTGATTCTCCCAAACCCTCATCGCAACATTGTCATTTTCTCTATCCCATTCAAATTTAACTTGCATTAATAATTTATGAAAAATAAATCAAAATTCTAAATAAAGTAAACGAAGTTACATAAAAAATAGTTAAAACTTTAAGTTAAGACCAACCTGAAATCTTGAAAACCATATATTGATATGAGGTTTCCAATTAGGATGTCTGGAAATCTGACTCCATTGAAACAATGGAAATCTTCATCGATGATTTAAACGCTGATGTTATTACCCGGGTGGCCTCAATGTTTGTGAACCTGAAAATCGATAAAATTAATGAAATATTAGTTGTTCATAAACTTACATTGAAAGGTCATCCTTCCAATGTACCTCGTACTTCCGTGAGAATTGATTACACTATGAAGGGACATCGCCTCTATGTTGTGGAATAGCACTAGTAGAGTCAGTGTCGTAGGTCGATGCAGGTGCCTCTTATTGCTTAGCACCCATTGACATGTTTTTCATCATCATTGCTAGAAGAACTAGCTGTAATCATGTACTCACGACATGAAGTTGATTTTCCCCTATGCTTCTACACAAATTTAATGAATATTTGCATAATCAATTTTGATTTATTTTTAAAAAATTCAGCAGCATCTCCCTTATACTGGAGACTACTAAGAATTTTCAATCTTGTAAAAATACAAAATATATACCACAAACCAGTTGATTTTAATTTTTTTCTACCAATAATTTTGGATTATTCAATTTCATCTCATTTTTAACATAATAATGTTTTTAATCCTGAATTGACAAGAATTCTTTGTAATTAAATTCAATCCTATATATTCAACTGACATTTATACTACATATTTGATAAAAACAATTAAAATTCAACAAACACAATAAAACATTATTGCAATGTAGACAATAAAATAGAATAAAAAAAATAATCCTGTATATTCAATTAACATTTATATCACAAATTTCACTACCAAAAAATCGATAAATACAAACGAAAAAACCAGGGGAATATTTTCATCGATAAATTTTCGAGGGATTTTACCGACGAAAATATTCCCTCGGTATATACCTAGGGAATTACAGTGGGGAAAAAAATTAAAACAAAGCAAAATAAAATGATGACGTGTCATTTTTACTAACAAAATTATCGACGAAATAAATTCCGTCTGTAAAATCATTGGTAAACTGTGAACACTGTTCATCATGTCAATTACAAAGGAAATCACCGACGAAAAATTCTGTCGGTATTTTCCATAGAGCTCTAAAATTGTTCACTTTTCAATTGCATTGTTAATTGTTGTTCTTTACAGATAAAATCACCGACGGATTGAAAAGTTGTCGGTGTTATTTGATGGTTTTATGAAAAAATTCAATTAATTTAAAATTTTCATTTAAATATTATAGACGGAATCACTGACGGATTGAAAAATCATCGGTGATTGTTGGTGGTTTCTGAAAACTTTTTATGAAATTGAAAATTTAAATTAAATATTACACAAGAAATTACCGATGAAATAATTAAAAAATATTAATATTTAATTATCCGTAAAACCGTCGCTAACGTGCCGCAATAGAAGGCCTGAATCCCCTTATTTCACAAGAGACAGACTCATTTCTTATTATTATTCTTCTTCTCTATATATAAAAAACATCAATATCTATTTCTTTCTCTTCTCTTCTCTCCTCATCTCCTCCTCCATGCTCGGGTATGTCTTCTTCTTCTTTCTTCTTTTATCCTCTTAGTTTTTTTTTTAAATTAATATGCTTTATGAAATGTTTTTCTCTCCTTAGCTTCACTTGCAACTACATCAAGGTAAGATTTTTCTTTTTTCTTTTTTTTTTCATGATATTTTTCACTATAATTGTTTTTATTTTATTTTTAATTGTTTTTGTTCTTAATAATTGTATGAATGTTGTTGTGTGATTTGTTTTTCATATGAGATTAATTTTTAGTTGATTTATTTATAGGATTTTTAATTTTTTAGCAATCGCAACATCATTTTTTTCATATGAATTTTTTTTCATTTTATTTATTTGTTGCAAATTTGTTTGAGTTGATTTTCTTCTTTTTTCCAAGCATTTAGAGTATATATTATAGAGTGTGATTTATGTTAATTTAATTATTTTATAATTTTATAAAATGGATTTTTTTAAATGTTTTTAAATAATTATTGACGGAATTACTAATGGTATTTTTCGAGGGATATACCGACGGAATGGGGCGGGTAATTTTTTTTCGCGTCTGTTTCGTCAGTAAATCTGTTAGTAATAATATTTTTTTTTATTACCAATGGATTTACCGACGGACAAAAATTTACCGATGAAAGATTCACTAACGGAGCATTTTCGTCGGTGATTTCGTTGGTAAATTAATTACCGACGGAATATGTGTCTTACACTGACGGAAAAATTCCGTCAGTAAAACTGTTAATAAAATGTAAAAAAAGAAAAATAAAAGAAAATATATCAAAAGATTCACCATATATACCTATTAATTCTACTTGAGAAGACTTGAAACAAGAGAGGATTGAGAGAGTGAGAGTGAGATTGTGAGAATATAGAAAATTAAGAGAGTGAAGAGATAAAAATGAACTTCCAGCGGGTTCACTGGGTTTTATACTATGTTTTTACCAACGGAATCACCAACGGACTATTAAATAATATTTTTTTAATTAATTCATCGATGATTCCCTCGGTAAATTTACCTTGAAATTTTCATTTCACACTAAAATTTTCAAAAAACCATCTAGATTTTTAGTGGTCCGTCCGTGATTCCATCGGTAAAAATTTATAAACAATACATAGTCAGAAATGCATTAATTTCCTGCTCGTTGGAATTCACAGTCTATTGATAATTCTCTCGAAAAACTGGCAGCACTTTAATTGCCATCGACATGAGAAGGGGAGCAATACCCCTTGCCTCTAGAATTCACCAACAATCACAAACCGTCGGTATTTTCCTAGGTGTTCCCCAGGGGAGGGGAATAGTAGTAAACAATACTGCTCGCCTTTGAAATACAGCGACTGACACAAACTGTCGGTATTTCCCTCCATGTTGTGCATAGTAAATGATAGATTACATTTGCATTCCCTATCTATCCATCCTACAAGTGCTTAAATTGAAAGTTGCACACACAATACAATAATACCAATTCACATAACAATTATAAAATAAATATTTTTTTGTTGAGAATTTCATCGATAACTATATATTACATTATAGTTTGTGGTGTTACATTACTTTCATGTTTTCATAGCTAGCCAGAATTGTCTTCTTCTTCTTCAATTGACTCGCTGTCAGCTCCAACACAATCTTTTACATTGATATAATTGATATCATCATCTTCATCAACTTGTGCTTGTCCACTGGAGCTCAAAACAACATTTAATTCCTCAACGTCAACAAAAATATTATTGAAGACACAAAAATTTGAATTTTCTTCCAAGTCAATCGATGTAGCAACTCGATATGGTTCAACCAACTCATTTACTTGAAAACATCATCTCTGATATTTGAGTAATCGTTCTCATCCTGAACAACCTCGACATGACCCTTCAATTTGGTTTTCAATATGGATAACCAATCAACTCTTGAACGATCATTTCTAAAGGAAGAGATGTATGTGCAATAAACTTGTTGGCATTGCTTGGAAAAAACAAAGACATCGTTGGCGTTGCAGAGTCTAGCTTTTGGCCAAACCATGATAGGAATCTACTCTGATTTCTCTGTTAGTGGTGTCATAATAATAACATTTGAATAAAAATACTCTATTTTGCTCGCTATGATATTGCAATTCAATTACCTCTTCTAATTTCCCATAATAGTCAACTTTAAACTTATTAGAAGTCGATCCCTTAACACTAACCCCACTGTTATGTCTTTGTACCCTGCCCATATTCTTCAGTATGAAACATATATCCATTAACAAAATACCCGCTGTAGAACTTCACTTTTCTTTCAGGACCCAGACTTAGTAGAGACAATGTAGCGTTAACATTTTTTCCTATTTTATAAATCTGGTGTATCAAGTATAACAATGAATAATGATCGAGAATTCTGTAACAAAATTTAATATCTTGATATATAATGAATTTGTGATAATACTTACATGTGTTCTGAATCATGTTGCAAATTGTTCATCTTGTAATTGAAAGTTTTGAGATTCTGTCAACTGTGAGTTATTAGATAGTAAATATTGACGATGTTGCTTACGAGGTATTAAAAAATATATGAGTTTGTGATATTACAAGAGATAAATAGTCCATTAATAACAAAGTCTAAGTAATATACTTACTGAATAAAATGTCTTCCATTAATAACAAAGTCTAAGTAATATACTTACTGAATAAAAGGTCTTAGTTCATCGTAGTTAAATAGCATATAATTATGT
>Ga0325403_1002898_pt1 | contig 15411 bp, 12 predicted proteins | sample PopdelMetagenome_19_FD_205665 | JGI IMG/M metagenome (GOLD analysis project Ga0325403, IMG submission 205665) | Populus deltoides microbial communities from Bellville, Georgia, United States - Xylem-PdKOR-R4 | ecosystem: Host-associated > Plants > Phyllosphere > Stem > Wood/Secondary xylem...
CATGAGGTGGTCCGATTCCAAAAGCACAAAAGAGAGATCCACCATGATAATCACAATGGATCCTACTATCATGGGCGTGAGAAACCGATGCTTGGAAAATACCTCAACATCTCTACATACTTACTTAGAAATTAGAATTGGCGCGCGCTTGGGATTCCAAAGTCAATAGCGAAAAAACAAAGCTGCTAGGTATAACGTCTCAATCGCGCTTCGTGGCAGACAAATATACAAATCATCAATACATCAGACCAGATCATCATAATTTTTAAAATAATCAATCTATCAATCTTACTACACTACAGAGAGTCCCTAATCCCAAACTTTCCTGCAGCTATATCCTTCTCTCCCTCTCCGATGCCAAACCTCCCCCCTCTCTCTCGATCGCCTCCATTAATGTTACAATTATATGGACAGCTCCGGCGTCGGCGATTCTCCGAAATTACCGCCGGATAAGGAGAGAGATGCGGAGTCGCCATGGCCGCCGGCCGTGGTGGAGGCGGAGTGTTTCTCCAATGTCCGGCTCACAGACGCTCCCATACTTTTGCTTGTTCATTTCCACAAGGCACTGCGGGTGGAGATAGCTGACCTCCGCCGTCTGGCAGTCACGGCCTCCGAGGCTGAGAGTGAGGCTCGTCGACCCGAGCTGGTAGTTGAGCTCCGTCGAAGATTCGATTTTCTCAAACTTGCGTATAAGTATCACTCAGCTACCGAAGATGAGGTGTGTGTGTGTGTATATATAAATAACCGACCACAAGCTTATCTATTGTGATTTTTTTTTTGTTGTGGTTGCTGAGAAAATGGAAGAAGAGAAATAAATGAAAAAGGTTTTTTTTTTTTCGTTTTAGTTATGCAAAGTAAAATTTAGCTCTAGCATTTGTCAGAATTAGGCTTGATCGAGATAGAATTTATTATCTGTGCCCTAGATTTCTAAGCAAACAAGCAGAACATGCAATTGAATTTTGGTGATATTTCTAAATCCGATGAGCAATTGGTTATTTTAGGGGGGGGGGGATTTTAATGTTTACTTGGCAAAATTCAGGTAAGCAGCCTCTCTCATTTCTGAATAATTATTTAATTACTTAATCAAAGAATATGAGCTAACAAATACATGAAGTTGACTTTCATAGTCACCACAGTTTATTTGCGGAGAAGTTTCCTTAATTCAAAGCTTTTAGGAATGCTAATAAGTCGGGCTTCATCCCTTCATAGTTGGGTTTGTTAAGATAGATGGTCACCATGTGTAAATACTCCACAGATTGTATAACTGATAAGGGAAAGATACGTTAATCCTCATATTAAACATGTTTATATTATGTATCCCATGAACAAGAGAGTTTTAATTTGCTTGATTGATGCACGTTAGTAACGATATTTACTTGGGACATAATTTTGAAACCAGGGGAGTGAGATTTTGATCTCTTAAAATTCAAAACGCCATGTACTTTGACTTTCATGCTCTTAAGTTTGTGCTTCTTGTTCATGTATATGATTTAGCAATTATGAGTTGTTTTCATGTGGCAGGTTATCTTTCTTGCATTAGATACCTGCATTAAAAATGTTGCCCATACATATTCGCTTGAGCATGAAAGCATCCATGACCTCTTTGGAACTATTTTTCATTGGTTGGACCGATTGGAGGAAAATAAAAGTGGTTTGAAGCCCTTTCAGGAACTTGTAGTTTGCATCGGCACCATGCAGTCCTCCATTTGTCAGCATATGCTGAAAGAAGAAGAGCAGGTAACCATTTGTTTTTCCTGATACTGTTAGTCACATGAATTACTGTGTTTCACCATGAACAATGTTTTTTTTTTTTTTTCCTGGTGCACTCTCCAGGCAACGTGCAGAATTTTTCTTCTTCACTTTGTTATCAATTGCTTTCACTGGTACTGCACTAACATGTTTTGTTTTTTGCTTTTGAACTGAAACACGGTTCTAAAATAAAAAAAAAACTTCTGATTGCTATACCATTTGGGTACATTTCTGTATATGAACGGTTTGCATGGAAAATGATAGGCCTCTTTTGGATGTTAAAGAGCAATCACTTGAAATTAGTATTGTTGCATTTCAGACATTTTTGGCTTAGTCAATAATCACTCATGAAGCTTTCAGAATTTGCTTTTTGTCTAATATACCTCTATTCTAAATTTGAATATCCTTTGCGCGTGGACCAGAAAGCTTCTTGAACACCATGGTGCGCCATCTGGATCATTCAAATTGGCAGCTAAATCTCCTATTATATTCAATAAAATTTTGAATTTCTATGGTGAAAAATAGAAATGAATGAGAGGCCAACTTTGGGCACCAAGTTTGTTTTTGTTGGAATCCTAAAGACAGATGAAGAAGACATGCAAGAATTGCAAAAGAAAGGGGCAAAAAAATGATGCAGCTTCCTATGCAGTTCTCTGCTCTTGGTTTTGCTACTACAACAATTGGTCTACTGCCTTCAACATTATACTAAACTAATTCATAAATATGCCTAATGTCAGATGCAACACCTAGTAACCACCTTAATATGTGCTTCAATGTACCACTAATGGACGAGCATACCAACTAAGCCCACCTGTTACCAACAACAAATTAGAGCAAGCATTTCCTTTTCTGCAACTGTAGATTATTCCTACCCTTTTGGAATTTATTTGGAAACATAAAAAATAATTTTGCAATAATTTATCACATAAAGTAATAGTCAGTGTTGTGATGCTAGACTCTCTAGGTAAAACTGAGGGTCATCCCAGGCTCCAACTGTACATTTTCATTTAAGCGAGGAAGATGAAGGACTCAATTTAGAAAAAAAAACCTGGAAAAAGGATTGTACTACTTACTTCTTTCACGATGCAGCTTCCATTTAGTCTTCATTCCTCAACTGATGCCCAACAGGATGTTGCCTCCTGCTAGCTTTCATAATTGTTGAACTAAATCCATTCAGGAGTTCTTTGGAAGATCTTACAATGAATTGCAAGACTAGGATGAGTTCAAAATAAACTAGCTATCTAACCAATTCTCTGAACAACATTCAATCTGATAATTTCATGCACTGCACATCATGTTTGACGTGATTCAAGCTTTTGTTCTTTGTATTAGAAATTTCATAACCATGGTGTATGTATATGCCTCGGGGTACAGGTTTTTCCTTTGCTTATGCAGCAGTTCTCTCCCAGTGAACAGGCTTCACTTGTGTGGCAGTTCATTTGCAGCGTCCCTGTGATTGTGCTGGAGGATTTGTTGCCATGGATGTACTCCTTTTTTTGTCCAGAAAAACAAGTGGAGATTGTACAATGCATCAGACAAATGGTACCCAAGGGAGAATCATTGCAAGAGGTAGATCCTGAGCTAATTTCTCTTCCTAGTATAAATCAACACTCTGACTGTGATTACCTCATATGGTGTTGAAGGTGGTAATTTCTTGGCTCCTTAGAAATGATCAATCCTCTCCTAGGGATTGCATCAGGATTAGACAAGGAAATCAGGATGTACCCAACAAGATGAAAAGCATACTGCAATTGCAATCCTCTAAGAGGCTTTTGGAACAAAATCAACGAAGAAGGAAACATTGTGTCCAAACTGACGTTGGAAAAAGTCTGGTTGATTATCTACATCTTTGGCATGTTGCCATCCAGAAAGAGTGGAAAGAAATTTTGGAAGAGTTGTATCAGATTAGAACCTTAATCAGTGCTTTAACTGTAGATTCAATACTCTTCAGGCTGAAATTTCTCGCTGATGTGATTATCTTTTACAGGTAATTATCATAGCTAACTCAGAAATTTCTATTTTACTAGACAACTCAATTTCATAAGGTTTCAGGTTGTATATTTTGATTTTTTTCTTCCCTTTTTTTTTTTCTTGCAAATATCTATCATCTTTTTGTTCATTTTATATATTTCTTGCGGGATTTTTTCTTGTAAACAGCATTGCATTGAAGAGGTTCCTTTACCCTGTGTTAAAGCTTGCGAACAAACACATGTTCCCTTCCTCCAGTGAGCAGTCCTCCATTGAAAATCACATAGAAAGCCTACACAAGCTGCTGTATTGTCAAAAGGGCTTACCATCGTGCAAGTTTGTAGAGAAGCTTTGCCAAGAAATGAAATCTTTGGCGATGGATCTTACCAAACAATTTATTTTTTATGAAACCAAGGTACTGTTTTGTTATCTTCTTTTCTTTGTCATGTTGCAGAAGTCTTGATCCAACACTAGCCAGTGGTTAGTCATTACGTACCATTCACCACATTGTCAAATGACAGATTCCTGTCTTTATCAGGTATTTCCCTTTATTAGCAACAACTGCAGCCTTGAAACACAGCTGCAGATTTTGTACATGAGCCTTCATGTTATGCCACTGGGGTTACTGAAGTGTGCAATCACTTGGTTTGCAATTCACTTGTCTAGAAATGAATCCAGGTCCATTCTTGATAGCATGAATTTGGGGGATGTTTTAGCCAACAAATCTTTCACTTCCCTTTTACTTGAGTGGTTCCACATCGGTTATTCAGGCAAAACCTCCATGGAAAATTTCTGCAAGGATTTGGAGAAAGTGTTCAGGAGCAGATATTCTATTCTACCTGAGCAAATCAAGGATGTTGTTTCCTTATCCTCACAGACTCAGACTTGTAAAGAATCTAAATCTAATAATATAGAACTGGTCTCTGCAAACAAGGGTAAAAATTTTCTTTCTTATGCTTTATCTCCTGGTTCCCACAGAGGTAAGGCATGTGACACATCCTACACTAGCGAAATAAATCTGCACATATTTTTTCCTGGAACATTATGGGCATCGGATGCTTTTCTTAAATTGCCTGGTGGAGAGAGTTCTTCAGCTCCAACTATCAAGCAACCAATACCATTGGATTTCATTTTTTTCTTCCACAAGGCTCTCATGAAAGACTTGGAAGACCTTGTCTTTGGTTCGGTTAAACTAGCTGAAAACATCGGATTCCTAACAGAGTTCCACCGACACTTCCATCTCCTGCAGTTTTGGTATCAACTCCATAGTGATGCAGAGGATGAAATTGTCTTTCCAGCCCTGGAAGCTAAGGAAGAAGTTCGAAACATTAGCCACTCCTACACCATTGACCACAAGCTTGAAGTTGAATACTTTAATGAAGTTAGCCACTTGTTAGATAAGATGTCTGAACTGCACATTTCCGCTTCTACTGATGATTTGGAAAAACAGGATCATATACTGGTGAAACACAATCGACTTTGTATGAAACTCCATTATACATGCAAGTCAATGCATAAACTACTGTCTGACCGTGTTCATCGAGAAGAAGTTGAACTTTGGCCCATGTTTAGAGAATGCTTCTCCATCCAAGAGCAAGAAAAGATCATTGGACGCATGCTAGGGAACATTAAAGCCGAAACGTTACAAGATATGATACCCTGGCTTCTTGGTTCTTTAACACCTGAGGAACAACGTGAAATGATGTCTTTATGGCGTAATGTGACAAAAAATACAATGTTTGATGACTGGTTGCGAGAATGGTGGGAAGGGTATGAAAGAGCTCATGTGGCAACGGAATTGAATACTTCATGTACTCCTGATCCTCTGGATATTATTGCAAGATATCTGCCTACAGAAGCCTTTGACAAACAAAGTGATGATCTCTATGAGACCATTGAGTTTTCACAAAGAGACTTTTATAGTGTTAATATTGAGAAGCAAGAAGAAGAAAGTTTCGATGATAAAGTAAATATACATAATGGAGATCGAAACAATGATGAATGTTCAGAATGTAAAAAACTACTTTGCGAGGGTGACAAGGAGAGATTTAATGAAGTTTCTAATCTTACAAATAAGACTGATAAACCAGGCCAGCCTTTTCAATTAACTCTGAAGTCCAAGTATCACGAGCGGCTTCTAAAAATGAGTCAGGACGATATGGAGGCAGCAATAAGAAGAGTATCTCGCGAATCATCCTTGGATCATCAGAAGAAATCATTCATAATCCAGAACCTGATAATGAGGTGGGTTTAAGCTTGTCTTTATTGTTATAATTTTAGAATTTTACCATAGTGAAAAAATTTATGATACTTCATAAGCATAATGTGTTAGTCTACTAGAAAAATGGCTTAAATGGCATCATTAGTGCCTCCATTCCATACTGAGGAAAGACTACCAATAAAACTTATGCTTTTGATTTCAACCAGAATCTTTACTTCCCTTGATTGAAAAAGATAATATTCTGTCTGATCAATTACTTTTAAGAGTTAGTGCACTAGGTTGGAGCAACAGACCAATTTATGCTATTTGGTACATCAAGAAACCAAAAAAAGATGATGCAAGCAAGAATTATTTAACGCCAGTCAAACATCAATAGTACATGGCTACTTTACAATTAATAAAAAAGAACTTGATTCAAACACTTAATGACACTTGGAGGTGTCCATGATTGCAAACATATAACGACATCTATTGATGTTTGCTAATTAGAGTCATCAATGTTGGCAGATACTGTTAAGCTCAGGCACTACATTCTCTTTCTTTCTTTTTGTGACCCTTCTGCCCCTATCTGCTAATGGAATATTAACAGCAGCCTTCATATTGTTTCAGCCGTTGGATTGTTCATCAAAAGATATCTCATACAGAAGTAACCATCTCAAGTAATGGTGGGGAAGAAATTCCAGGTCAGCATCCATCTTATCGGGATTCTCCTGAACCAATCCTGGGTTGCAAACACTATAAAAGAAACTGTAAGCTTGTCATGCCTTGTTGTAACAAGATTTATACGTGCATACGTTGCCATGATGAGTTGGCTGATCATTCAACTGATAGGTATGACAAAACTTTGAATAACATTCTATTTGTGTCCCTTTGAATTTGTTGGCCTTTTTTCCTTCAGTTCTTTACATGTTTATATTACTTATGCAGGAGAGCTATTACAAAGATGATGTGCATGAAATGCTTGATTATACAGCCAATTGGAGAAACATGCTCAACTGTCTCCTGTAATAATTTATCGATGGGAAGATACTATTGCAGGATCTGCAAATTGCTTGATGATGAAAGGTGATGCATCCTTACAAACTTGAACTTTTCTCAAATTGACAATAATTTATCTTGTTGAATTGGTAATCTTCAAACAATGATAAGCTTTTTAATTTTTCTTTTTCCCCAAAGTTATGAAAATCTTCTTCAGCCAGAAGGTAGATATGCAATATGTATGATAATCTAGAAGTCAGAAATCTTCCTTAAAATTAACTGAATCAGGCATTATCAACTCCAATTTTTGAAGAAACATGGTGAGCATATCAAGAATGAAAATCAGCAAATCTTGGTCAGAGACACAAGATTGAGGAAAGGAAGAGAACTTATTTTGACTAGTTGTTTGATAGTGGTCACTCTGGGGAAATCTTTGAGATCTTACAACCTCATTAGGTGCAAGAAACTCTGAATATACATGTTGCATTTGGATGTCATAGGTGAAGGAGGCTCTGAAGAAGATGAGGATAAGGAGAGCAAACAGTCCTGGCTGAATTCCTATAGAAGTTTGGAAAAGCTAAGTGAAAGTGGAACTGTGGGAGGGGTGTGGCTGATGAAAGCATTCAATAAGATATTAAAAACGAGTAAGATACTTGATAATTTGAGGAACTTCCTTATCCCTTAGATAAAAAGAAGTTGGATGAGCAAACTACAAAGCTGCACAAAATATTGGGCACTAAACTTAATAGATACTGTATTTAGTTCTGCGAAAGGGTGCTTAAGTATGATTAACTGAGATGCCACAGGATCTGAAAAATAAATTAGGTTTAATGCTTGGTAAATTGTCTACAGAGGTTATTTTTCTCTAAAAAAGAATAAGACATATAGGAAGAAGAGACTTTCCTATGGTCTTCATGATTTAGAGAATGTTTATGATAAGAGTGCCAAGGAAATATTTTGGCAGGTGTTGGAGAAATAAGGAACCCTGTCTAGTATATAACTTGAAAACAAAGTATATGCATTGCAATTTTAGCAATGACATGGTTATGTGGTGGTTATTAACCAATATACAGTAAAGTCGATAGGGTCTGATCATTTTCAACTAGTCACTAAACAAGAGGAGAATAAAGATGAGGATATTACGGGTGCCCTAGTTGGATAGGCGGATTAAATGGAGAAATGAGATTAGAATCTTATGCATAGAAAATCCTAACAGGTTAAAGGTGAATTTAATAAACCTGTTAGTAGACATTGATGTAGAACAAGTAGATGGAATGGCAAAAGATATGAAACCTTGAATCTACTTAGCTGACCAGAACCCACTAGGCTAAACCTTGAAAACCACAAAGGGTTCTTTGGCTCACAATAAATTCGGATTCCTGAAATCTAGAAGAGGAAAGAAATGCCAAACTCAACTTTTCATATATCAAACACTGCCCAACAAAGCTGATATAGGCATAGCAGAACCTTAATTCAGATATGCCAAACTTAAATTTTCACTCATCAAATGCTGTCACACAAAAGAATTGTAGTTCTATTTGGAATGGTCCCCATTCAGATATGCTCCATGTTTCTAAATGTAGCAGAGATGCAGATGTTAAAATGGATGTGCAGCAAGAAACAAATATATTCTGTCTGCTTTCTCAGTGGCTAGTTTTCAGAGTCTACAAGAATTTCATTACAGTATATTATCATAATTTGGGACTTACATTGCAAGATAATCCCATCATAATTCATCATAACAAAATTATACCCTCCCCTTCAATGTTCAGATCTATCCAAATTTTGATCTTCCACATAATCTCAAAACATATAGTAAAGGACATTCTTTCCTTGCTATTTAGGCAATCTGTGTCTCTTCTCTAAACAGGAAGTTCAATGTGCTTTCAATATTTGTAATCTTTACTCCAACATTTTCTCTTTTATTGTTCATCATCTTCCTTTTATGTTGACAATTATATATGGTAATAGTGCTCTCCTGCGTCAGGTCTCTGTCTATATATTTTATTTGAGTTTTTTTTGTGAAGTCCAAACTGTCAAACTTTTAACATGGAATATGTTCAATAGGGAAATCTACCACTGCCCTTACTGTAATCTCTGCCGAGTAGGGAAGGGATTGGGCATCGATTACTTTCACTGCATGAATTGCAATGCCTGCATGGCAAGGTCTCTTTCCGTTCATGTATGCAGAGAAAAATGTCTGGAGGACAACTGTCCAATTTGCCATGAATACATTTTCACATCAAGCACTCCTGTGAAAGCCCTTTATTGTGGTCATTTGATGCACTCAACATGTTTTCAGGTGCCTGGCTAAGCTAACCTGCCATTTTCTTCAAATAATGTATATTTATATAATTTTACTGGTGTTTCTTATGCTTCTGCTAGGAATATACTTGCACTCACTACACCTGCCCAATCTGTAGCAAGTCACTTGGAGACATGCAGGTCAGTTACCTTATGTTTTTCTTTCTTTTTCGTAGTCAGTTTCTTCTTCTTGTTTTTTCTCTCTCGTTATATTCCATTCTCTCTTAAAGCAGTTTGTATTTTTGATGGTTGAAGTATTGCCCAAGTACTAATATCATATTCTTATAACATATTCTTCATCATCATTTCCACTTTATTGTGTTTTCCCAGAAGTAATCAATGCACTCTGAAAGATGACTTGTTCAATGCTGAAACTGAAATTTACTGTGAATAAAATTTACTGATTTGGAAAAGAAGGAAACTGATTTGCTGAATTTAAAAGTTCATGATTATTGACAATAAGTTCTTCAAGCTAAAGCAGTTCTAACATATATTTGACCGCTTTTGAGGATCAAGTGGTCAAAATTTAGCATGACCTGTCTTCTAGGGCTCATCTCATCTCTGAATTTCAGCATAGAACCAGGGCAGTGGTATAACCATGAAAAACTCTTGTTTCTGTGGCTAAGTTTGATAAATCAGTACAACTCAGTAATTGCTGTGAAATTGTTCAAGTGATATCATTTTAAACTTTAAGGATCAGTGTGTATAATTTCCAAGATGAATTAATTCCTATCAGCGAACAAATGAGCAGGCAAGACATTAAAGGCTCTAGTTTGTATTCAGTTCTGATTCAACTTTAATGTAAGAAACTATCTTCATTGTTGCTCCAGATATGCGTTTCTATGGAGAAACAACTGTGTGTACATAGTTGTGGCTCTCTCGATGATCTTGAATTTCTCTGCATTCATTTTTGACAATTTTGTGGTCTTATGAAAGGTCATCTGCTTAACAGGCTTCTTTGTAAGCCATTGAATATTCAATTCACATGCTAGTTTTATTCAGCTGCTTTACTATTGTGGGACGTCTTGAATTTCATTCACTAAACTGTTCGAATATCTTTCAGGTGTACTTTCAGATGTTGGATGCATTACTGGCTGAAGAAAAAATTCCAGATGAATACTCTGGACAAACTCAGGTTTATAGATCTCCTTCCCTCATTATTCTTGCGAAATGTTATAAAATATATCCTTTGATGGATTGTGAAAGGGATTGCAGTTTATACTCTGTAATGACTGTGAGAAGAAAGGAGCTGCTCGTTTCCATTGGCTATATCACAAATGCCCATACTGTGGCTCATACAACACCAGGCTTCTATGACTCTTGTTGATGCAAAGTGAGTGTCAACAATTTATTTCCTCAAGATACCGCATGGAATGATGAGCTTGTGTATAATTGTTTCTGTCACTTGCATTAGATGAGAGTGATAATAATTTTGTTGCAGCTTCATAACTTGTTCTAAGGTAGTCTTTCTTCGATGAGATATGTAGTAATCCAAAATTCTTTGCTAAAAAGAATAGCCGTTTTTTTCAAGACTGCTTTTATGAAGTTGCTTGGATTTTCTGTTTTCTCTTGTTCTTCTAAATATAGCTCATACATACTAACAGTAATGAGAAGAAGAGTTGAAACTTCTTTTGACATAATCGCATTTGATTTTTTTTTCCTGTTTGTTTTAGAAAAAAAAAATATTATGTTTATATACTGATACAGCATTTAATTTGACTAGATCCTTCTGTAGTTATGCACCCCTCCCTGACGAGAACGTCATATAGTGGAGCCATGAAGTTTAAATAAGCACAAACAGCTAAGCCACCTCCATTGTATTTTCTCATCCTGTTCCCACTCCCTGCTGGATGCTAACAATACCTCCATCGTCTGTCTAATGAAATGTCAATCAACGAAGTCTGCTTTTACTTCTGTTCATCTTGAATCTGTTTCATGGAACTTTACACCAAAACACCTTCAATCAAAACGACCACTATATTATCCATCTACCACATACTGAAAATCTTGAACTAGCCCATTCAACGACACCCTTCTCAAAGATCTTGATAACTCGGTCATTGATTTAGAAATCGGTGGTCCGCTGCTGTAGAAATTATGCCGCTTAATGTTTTCATATCCTGATTAGCAAATTAGTAATTCCTTAGTGCTTCAACAACCAATGGGTTTCGTATAAGAATAAATTCATACTAGTAAAGAAATTTTGAAGTAATCTGGGTAGGGTTTGCCGTCATTGTTCATAATATATTGATCCACAAAAACCTGATCAACATATTCTCCATGGATTTGATCACTGAAAACTAACGCGTTGAGGGATTATATAATTGACTAAAATAAAATCAAGTTATGCATGCTAGAACTTCATTCTAAACAGTGAAAAGAAAACAAAACCTCAAAATTGTGGAATGTACTCGATGGCATTAATTAGAGGGGGGGGGGGGGGTAATGTAATTGAAATAAAAAGCTATCTCAGTTCTCTTATCTTGTTCCTAATCAATTGATACTGGTAAGACTAAAACATGCAGCAGCACTCTTCAATTCATTCTCTGCAGCATGCTCCATAGATGGTGCGGTGTCCTTCAATGATTCTTCTGAGCTGCATGCATGCATACATAAAATTTTCACCATAAATTAATCAGGAAACATACATAAAATTTTCACCATAAATTAATCAGGAAACCAGTATGATATTAAACTAAGACATGTATGAAGATCGAATAGCTTTTAGCACAGTAGGTTTAATCGAAACAACTCTCTTCGAATCGCCACCCATGGAAGGAAAGAAGAAAAATAATGAAGAGAGATAACACACCTTGATTCGTATGGTTCTTTAGTTTCAATATACGATTGCCTGTCATCAATAGAATCAAAAAATGGATGCATCTCATCATAATCTTGAACAATTTCTTGTTGGGTGGCTAGTGGCTGTGAAGCAGCTAGCTGAGACTGAATAATTGGCATGGAATTGATGTTATAGTTAGTAGCATAAGGATGTTGACCCCAAAGTGAGTTCCCAGCATTATCATTAGAATCCAAGTAATTAGAGCTGTAACCGGTATTACTACCAGCAATAGAGTAGGAGTATTGTTGCGCCAAGCAAGGCTGAGGAGGCGCCATTCCTAATTCTAATTGGGATGGAACATCCTCAGTTAAAGCTGCAATCTGATGTTGATGCTGCTGCTGCCTGTACATCTCAAGGTGCGCAAGGACAGCACGGAGCTCTTCTTCCGCCTGCTGAATCTGGAAATGCAGTTTACAGATGATGCCCCAGCAGCCATGAACAGGAAACCTGTCTCGAATATTGGCCTGGTAAATGATAGAACGCATTGCTTCCTCGTGTTGGCGAGGATCAAGATTCTCAAGTATCTTGAGGATTTTGCGCACACCAAACAACTTATGAGTATTTTGGAACAACCTCGGTTGGTCAGGAGGGAAGTAAGGCGCTAGAGGACACTCAGAGGAGCACTTCCTCCTTTGATACTTGCACGAAGCACAAGCTTGGCTGGTGCCTCCCTTAAGAGTCATGTTGTGAACATCAAAGAAGATGATAAGAGCATGAATGGTTAATGAGAGAGGAGGTATACATTAAGGAAATTTATTAATAACAGTGGGGAAGAGGGAGAGGGAGAGGGAGAGAGACGTGTGATTGTTTTAGTAGTTGTTTAAACTGAAATGGTTAAAACGTAAAACATTTTGGTGCTGAACAAGTCTGATAGGAGCGGATTTGCTGGATGTGAAGAGACTGAGTAAAAAGAGAAGATTAACGAAGATCAAAGAGAGCGATTATGGCGGAGGTTGGTTTTTATTTTTTCCTTTCTTAATTAATTTCAAGCATATATTATTATTATTGTTATCATATGACGGGGAGGGACAACCGTAGCAATTCTAGCTTCCACCGCTCCTATCTTTCTGCCTCATCTTTCTATCACTATATATGGAATGGAATGGTCAACTCTGCCACTTGATTACTCTTAATTAGTGTACTGTTTACGTGGCCTGTAATAGTTCTTCATGCCTGCAGGTTTGGACTGTTTCACCAGGTGCGGGGAATCCTTTGGCCTGTCCAAAAGTCTTTCCCGTCTTCAAGGTTGTCATGGGGTGCCATGGAGTTATAAAGCTCTGCTATAGTAAGCCTTGCAATTGAGCCTCTAATAGCTAGCTTGACATACATACATACATACATATATATATATACATGTCAAGGGCACACTTCAGAATGTTCCTTTGTTAAGGTAAGGTTAACTGGCCATTTTAAATTTAGTTTTTAATGTTCATTTAAATAAATTGAGCTTGAGCTCTAGCTCGAGTAGAGTTTGACTTAATATTTTTTTTTAATTTTTTAATTCAAATTCTCTGCCAGTCCCTTGAATTTTTCCCTATCAATAAGTATCCCAACTTGTTAAAATCTATATCCTTAACAAGGAGTAAATATCCTCTTGATTTAGAAGACACAATCACACAGATTTGGTACAGTTCTGAATCATTATAGCGATTCTTTCTGATTCTATCGCTGTAGATAACGTTCAAATGCATTTGCTAAGAAAAGACCGAACGTATTTGCAATTAAAGAGATTATACGATTAAGATAGTATCTGACGAAAAACTGGTTGGCTTCTGGCCTCTGCTTTCACCGTCCGATAGGGGCAAAATTGATTTGGCTCATGATTATGGTGGCGTAAATGATCAGGCGGTGCTTCTAAACCAGCGTTAGCATTTTGCCCAGTATAATCTTCTGGGTTGGGATCCTTCTCGCGCAGGGCTTCCATACTAGGAATCCCTATTGTTATTGGATCTGCTCTTTTGTTAGCATGGAGATGAATTATCTTCTATTCATCCTCTTTATTCTTAATAGAACTCCCCCCGAACCTTTCTTGAGACCACCAAGTCCTCAAGCACGCCATGGAAGCAGGCAGCTAGAGCGAGCAGCTTAGGATTTCACGACCAAGTCAGAGACTACTGGATACTAACAGTGAATTATCAGGCGGTATCCATTTACGGGGTGGCTAAGTGGCTTGAGGGATTGGTTTGCTAAATCGACGCACGGTGCGGATTGCTACCTCCCGTTCATAGTTTTGATATAGATGATAGATCTTGATCTGAAAGATAGAGCCTTGAAGCGGTGACTTCTGCGATCTGCTCTCTTTGCATGCTCGAAAAAAAGAACCTTTAGAAGGATTTGAGTTGTTAGTTTAGTATGACCAGTTATTTAAAGCTGAACGAACAGTTTTCTTCATAAATTGTAGGCGTTTTTTTATCCAGGAATTAATACACTAAGATAAAATATTCTCCTCGTAGAAAAGGCTAGGAAAGATTTATTGCTAAAGCTAAAGATTCTATATGTGGTTTCTGTTTCTATTTGAATCTGGTTTTCAAACAAATTTCTCGCTTTGTTGGTTCAGTAATGTCCATGAGTCATAAGATCAAGCCAACCGTGAAGTCCCAGTTGAAAAACAATCTTCACATGGGTGTTGATATTGGTAACGACGACATGAAAGACAAGCAAACCTTTTGGAATACGATCAAATGACTGTAATCTTCCTTCAACAAGAAGATCTAGCAAAATGTCAAGTCTGTGCATATAAACATGGAACAGAGAAATGACAGCAAACAGTCTTTAGGGATTCTAGACAGTCGAATCTCCTAAAAAATCTCCCAGTCTCTAGTGACAGTTAAATCTCCTAAAAAATTTGAAGGTGTCATTACAGGGATCAGAGAGAGGGGAATTCGGGGGTTTTTGGTTCATTTCTCTGCCGAGTCCTTGTGATTTCTATTTGAGGGGATTGAAGCTTTTATAGAAGGAATGAGTGTGTTGAGAATTAATTGTTAAGAATGTTGCAGGTTATGGAAACCTAACCTAACCTAAACCTCGCGCTTAAGAGGCAAATCACGCACTGTTTTAAATATGCTGGCTGAAACGAACGATTGACATGTTAGATGACTAATGTCACATGCCACGTCATATTTTGCCAACGTGGAAGATTAATTTCAGTGTAAATGTAACGTGGAAAATATTCCTTCACTTGAAAAAATAAATAAACATTAGGGCATTATTTATACTAAAAATAAATATTTACATGTCATCATTGTATAAAAACACTAATTATTCATTTTCATACATAAGTTAAAATTAATTATAAATAGTATGATCAATCAAAACAAGGAAAATATAATCAACCATAGAAATAGAGTCT
>Ga0325403_1002901_pt1 | contig 15406 bp, 11 predicted proteins | sample PopdelMetagenome_19_FD_205665 | JGI IMG/M metagenome (GOLD analysis project Ga0325403, IMG submission 205665) | Populus deltoides microbial communities from Bellville, Georgia, United States - Xylem-PdKOR-R4 | ecosystem: Host-associated > Plants > Phyllosphere > Stem > Wood/Secondary xylem...
AGTACTTGATCACTGGAGCTAGCTAACTATTACTATTTCATTGACTTTCTTCTTTGATATGGAATGCAACGATAATAGTGCCGCTGGTATAGGTTTCTGCCCACTTTCTTTTATGAAATTTCAATCTAGTCTGATTTCAATTGATCATCTGTCACGTTGTTAGTTAATGTTCTCTCAACTCTAACCGTATGCGTTGCTACTAATTCAATTTTCTTATCCATTTTTCACACCTACTTTTACCATCACCCTTCCTGCCTCAACTATTTGTACTGGCTGATAATTGTCAAACTTCATAGGTATGTCTAAAATATCGGCTCATGGATCAGGTTCTGGACTCAGTGCCCAAATTTGATTGAACACCGGCTTTAACTAGTTTAAGAAAAAAAAAAAAAAAACACTAAAGCAACTAAGTATTATGCAATAAATCATTGATTCAAATTATTTCTTTTATGACCCATCACATAGAAATTACTAGCTATTTTACTCGCACATCGCCAGAGCCTCGATATTTTCTTTTCAATGATAATGTTTTTTTGTATGAATTTTTTTCTTCACAGGAAACAAATCATGATAAGTGTTAGGGGTTGAGTTAGCAAAAGCAAATTATTAATAACAAATAGTAAAATTGTATTATTTTATGTTGGGGTTAAAAAAATCATCAATAATAAATGATGAAAATGTTTATTTTAAAAAAAACTTGAGGTACAAAAAAAACATTAAACAAAAAAAGCTAAATAAATAATTGCTCAGATGCTACGGATTAACTGGTTTAACCTGCTACCCAACTTATAAACTTAATTGGGTTCAATGATTTCTTTATTAATTTTTTTAACCCAAATATAAAATAGCAAAAAAAATAAAACTGAAAGGAGCCTAGGCATGCGGGCCTTTGGCCCAACTTGCCTGAGCCTTAAAAGAAAAACAGTCCAACTCGTGCGCCTAAGTCTATCTTTAATTTTTTTTTTATTTCTTAAGGTGATGAACGACATGTCGCCTGTTCTATTATTTTTAAGCAAAGACAGAAATTCTACGTGTTATATGCGACTACAAACTACTTTCCACTAAATCCAACAACTAGAGGTCACTCATAAAAGATTCCTCAAGTTGTTTTTGCAAAAAAAAAAACTCATTTTTAACTTATTTTTGACCTAAAATATCTAGAAAACACCCAAAACGCCTTGATAAACCTATCTTTAACCTTAAAAACCCAAAAAATAGCTCAAAAACTCAAAATCAATCCAAACTCAAAAATATTGACGCAGTTAGATCTGCCTTCTAGGGCAAGGAGAAGGAAAGAAAACACCTAGGTGAAACTCCCTTCATGAAATAAAACTCATTGACATCAATATTGATCATTTTTGTGGTTGAAATCATCGTTAATTATGACTTTTTCACTCTATATTGAAATTTAACAAGCCTCTCTCTCTCTCCTCTCATAAAAAAATTTAAGAAATAAGAAAAATAAAATTTGATACTAAAATTTAATTCCGGTCAACTAAAAAGACCAATTTCCTTCTAACTAGAAAAGATGGAGCTAAAAAGAACTTTTCAATTTAAAACCACCATCTATATTATTTATTAATTTTTTTCATTTTAGTCCTGTGTTTTAATCTAACCATTCTTTCAAAAAACAATTAAGCAATAGAGTGTTAATTCAAGCTTAAAAGAATTAAATTGTGCGGAAAAAAAATTCAAAGATTTAATTGAAATTTTTTAAAAAACTAACTATTCTAATTTGGTGTGAGTGGACAGTGCAGATGCTACAAGGAATCCACTAAATGGCTTCGTTTTTGTTAATATGCACATTAATTTTCGCATTTTAGCATAGAAACAACCATCTCTTTTTTTTTTGTTTTTTTTGTATAATTAATATATCTTGGATTGATATATATACAGTCTCCTTGTTTTTCTTTTTTTCGGTTTTCCACTTTTCAGGGAAAACAATGGTTACTTTATAGCTTGTTGGATGCAGTGCAACCAGTAACATCACAGGCTGTTCTTGTTGGTGTTAGTTGCCGATTGGTGTGTTCAGTTGTTATTCCTTGCATTGTTTTCTTGCCTCCTCCTTCTTCGCCAGCATATATCATTTGCAGAGAGATGCTTATCGATCATAGTTTATTTCCGGATCTTGTGCATGAGAAATAGTAAATCCGTAGGAGAATGTACAATGCAAATGCTACAGTAAATTCACCACATTACTTAGTTTTTGTTTATTAATTAATATACACGTTAGTTTTCGCATAGAATCCACCATTTATTTTAGTTTTTTTGTACATATCTTTCTTTTTTCCGTCAAGGTCTCCGTTCCAGGCACCTATTGGCGGGAACAAAACACGGCAGCTGCAGCAGCAGCAATAATAATAATAAACAATATTCTAGCCAACTTTGAATGCTTTTTATAAAACTATTAATATTACTTAATAATAATTATTATATGCCAAGCTGATATTCTCTTTCCACTACTAGTATAAATTGAGAATCGACTCCTCTTCAGTATGCAGAGCAGAGCTGACCTGACCTGACCTGACAGTGTTCTCTATCACTTTTTTAAGTTTTCTGGGTATGCTCTTAATTTCTCTACGAACCCTTTCTATTATTGTACACATCAATTTCTCCATCTTTTCGTCTATTTTGGGTTTTGTTATAACTTTTTTTTCCTTCATGTTTTTGGTTTTGCTGGTTGGCATTGCCATTTAATGTCTAATTCTCTAAACTCGACAATGGTGATTTCTCTTTTATCGCAGTGAATTTGAATGGATTCTAGAAATGGTTCAGTATCAGAAACTCCATTGGATGCTGAAATCGGATCATTTTTTTATTCAGCTCCTCCTCTAAAAGACTGTGATGGGGTTGCCAAGAAATTGAAGGATTTCATTGAATTCAATTCTCCGCCACCAGGCAAGAAACTAACTCATTTACTGGTGTTTAATAAGGTGTTGGCTGTTTTGATCAGTAAGTAAATGCAGGAAAAGGGAGTCCTACGGGGGTTGTGTGTGTGACATCTGGTGGCACCACAGTTCCGTTGGAGCAATGTTGCGTGCGTTACATTGATAATTTCAGTTCAGGCCATAGAGGAGCTACTTCTACTGAGTAATCAACTTTGGAACTTATAAAATAGAGAAACCCTCTTCTAGACCGTTCTCAATTGAGTGTGTTTTGAACGATTTTCTTGCAGATATTTTATCATGGCTGGATATGCTGTTATATTTTTATATAGGAGGTAAATTTCTCTGTCTTGATATAATATTAGTTATATCTTTGTTGCTCCTTTCTTTTGCAACTAATTGTTGTCGGGAAGTGATTAGAAGGAGAAAAGAAAAGAAAATATCAAAAACATGTTTTATTTTGGATAGTATACGGCTTTCTTATGCAGGGGAACCTTCCAGCCATATTGCCGATCTCTTCCTGAGGATTCATTACTTGAATGTTTTGAGTGCTCTGATGACTCTGCTATTCAAGTTTTTTCTTCTTCTTCTTCTTTTCTGCATATAAATTTAACCTGCTGATGTAAATCCTTCAGTTTGATGGATTGGACTCGATCATAAATGATTCTTCTATGGCATGACTTAAGTGCGTGGCCTAATTTGTTACGATAGGCTGGCATTCTTTCCACTTACAAACCTTGTTGTGGTTCGGGTAATTTGTCCAACATCTGTGGTTAGGAGTTTTGTGGTAAATTCTTCACAAATTATCGTGAACCAAATTTTTTCTCCTGGAACATGAGCTATAATCAGTGATAACTTGTTGATTCTGTCATGAATCAAATTGTATACACAATTGAGGGTTCCAATTATGTAACTATTTTTCTTTATGTTTCAGTGCGTCAACCATATACTGAAGCAGTGAAGAGAGCCATTAGAGATCATCATGCTGTATGAACTATTGATAACTTACATCCAGTGTTCTGAAATTTCACTCAATTGACCCTGTTTTTCATGTAGTTTGAAGGCAAAATTTTAGCTTGCCATTTCAATGAACCAATTCAGGCTTTCATGTTTGTTGTAGGCTGTAGCTGGAGGTCACCTGTTAAAACTTCCATTTACAACCATATTTGAGTATCTTCAGGTTAGTTTCAGTCAGCTTTTAAATTTCTTTCCAAATTCCAAACCAATGTGCTAACTTTCATAATAATTTCCTATGATTTCATTTGTCCATGTAAAAAATCCATTTGTTTGTTCATAATGGAAATCGTATTTTCTGTTCTTTCATATGCTTTTGTGCGCAATGCATGCTTTTCATGAATGTTGCCTGTTCAATGAGTATAGCTTTAATTGTGATGCTAGTAAGTTGAACATCCTGGCAGAAATTCAGTCTTTCCTAACAATTTCCATATCAGGCCATGGATTCTTCATTAGTCATTCAGTGTTTTGGATGTTAATTTATGAATTTCAGTAATTAATGTTTTTTTTTTCCTTAAAAGTTTAGTTATCTATATTCTTTCTGTCCAAGCTGCTTTTTTTTTCCCGCACACACAGATATGTGCAACAGCTTTTCTACTTTCACGTGCTGAATCAATGACTTGCATGATTGGCAGATATTACGAAGCATAGCAATGTCAATGAGGGATCTTGGATCACATGCTGTGTATTATGTTGCTGCTGCTGTGTCTGACTTTTATGTTCCATGGAAGAGCATGGTAATGCTTGAATAAATTTAAAACTTGTTATGCTCTCTTGATTAGTTCTGACAACATTTAGTCCCAGGATTTCATCTAATAGCAACTAATTGTTCCTGGGATCTTGATACATAATTGATTTGGAAGATGAAATGCCCGTGTATGTTTTCGGTTGTAATTAGCACGATTGTATCTGCAAGCAGAGCACAAGATCCAGTCAGCATCTGACCCTCTGGACATGCGACTGGTGCAGGTCCCAAAAATGCTCTCAGCGCTGAAGAAAGCATGGGCCCCCATGGCCTTCTGCATATCATTCAAGGTTAGATGATGTGCCACCCTTCTTGATGTCTTTTTGGGGATTCAAAGATGTTAGAGCATATCGCTGAAAAAGGTTTATTAGATGACGAGCTGCAGCTGGAACAGCCACTGCATATTTAAACAGAAACCTAATTTCTGGTTCTGTGTTTTTGCTTATTCTCAGTTTACTAAGTACATATACAGGGAAGATAAGTAGGAGTGCGGTCCCTCATTATTTCCTGTGTCTTAACGGAAGACTAATGATATGTTTGTCTCTATGGACAGTCAGATCGTACCTTCATAGTAGAGAACTTCATACTAGCAGTATTTGAATTTGAAAAGAGGTGTTGTCTGATTCTGTTGAAAGACTTCTGTTGATTGTGACCTCTCCTTCTCCCTGCCTTGAAAGGAAAAGGTGATCACAAATTGACATGTTGCTTGTTATTATTATTAAGTAAAAGCTTCAACCTGGGATTTATTTTCTAGTTAGCCCTGATTTTGATCCCCACTGGATTCAACAGCTTGAGACAGATTCGAAGATTCTTTTGGAGAAAGCTGAAATGGCTCTTAAAAAGTACAGGATGCATATGGTTGTTGCAAATGAACTTTCGACCCCCAGAGAGGAGGTAACAGTCGTCACTGGTAATGAAAAGATTCTTGTATGCCGCGACAAGACGCAGTCTGATTCTGATGTGGAAGAACCGCTCATCGAACTAATTGTGGGCAGGCATTCAGCTTATGTTAAGGATTCTGACTGGTGACTTCTCAGGCAGGCAACAGATACACAACACACTTTTCTCACTCGTTTTGAGGTTTTATATGCTAAAAGACTTCACCGTGGTGGCATTGTCAAAGTACCTGTCTTTCTTTCTTTCTTTTATTTGAATTCTGTTCAAGTTAATCCACTGCAGATGTTGATGTGAAAAGGGACTTGAAAATAATTCTGTATCATGTAACCAAACCTTGTCTGAAAGGAATAAAGATAAATGCTGAAGCCTCTCTAGTAATATTAAGACTCTATTTATCTTAGTTTAATTAGCTTGGCTAATTTAATAATAAAAGTAAGATAAATATAATAACAGTAAATAAATAAACTACAACCAAAAAAATATTTAAAAAAATTCGACTTTATAAAAAAATTTGGGCTCGCACTTTAAAAATAATCAAAATAAAAATTATTTAAAAAAAACAATGAAAACCCTCCCGAGTTAAATTAGGTTAACCCATGATCATGAGTATAAGATTGTGATAGCTTCATAGAAAAAAAAACATAAAGATCAATTTTTAATTAATTAAATATTGAAGGATCAAATTGAAATATATATATATATTAAAAAAATCAAATGTTGAAGGATCTTATTTGATAATGAATAAAGAAATTAAAATAGAATGCAATAACTCTACATAGAGCAAAATAGAAAAAAATAATAAAACCAAAGCTTGATTTGTAGCAAACAAAATATTGAAAGAAAAAATTAAAGAAAATATACATAATCCAAAAATTATCAAAAAAACTAAACTTGAGCACACCTGAATCAACATACAAAATCCATGACCTGGTTGTAATACTAGGATAACTAACTCCATTGAAAAAAAATTAAATAAAAATATAAAGCTTAATTATTAAACAATTTAGTGTTGAAGGGTGAGGTAACCTAAATTGTTTTTAAAATCAATAAAAATCCTATCAAAAGTAAATATAAAAAATAGGCTTTCAATCAATGATTTTTTTCTTCTCAATTTGATTAGCAAAGACATGATAGAGAGGGATTTAAGTGCAAAATTGAAAACCCAATTGTACCTCTAAAAAATCTAAAATTAAAAGACTGTAGATTAAAGGTTAACTTAAATAAATATCATATGAATTTGCATAAAAGAATTAGCTTGAAGACTTAATTAGATTTTTAATAGGCTGATTTGATTTAAATATAGACCTAATTAAAAGGTTTAATTAAGTTTAATAATTAAAAATATCTGAGACCAAAAACCAATTTGAAAAACACACTAAAATAAAAGGATTTTTTTAAAATTTTATGAGGTAAAATTAAATTAATTCTTAAAATCAGAATTTAATTAAAGATCTAATTGAACAAATTCAAAAGTTGAGAGATAAAATTAAAAAGAAAATTAATTACCTAATTAAATCTAAACTTGCTAAAATAATATTATTTTATTTAAATAAAACGATGTATTTTAACAAAAGAACATGTTTTGGTTAAATTACTTTATTTTGATTAATGTCAAGTTAAAAAAAAAATTCAAACAACACGTAATCTATTACTATTTATTGTTTTATTCTTTTGGCCTCTTAAAAGCTGACCAAGAGACCCCTTTTGAAAAACCATTTAATGCACCTTCCACACCTTAAGTAAGCCAAGGACTTGTTTTGCAGAAAAATGTAAGTCTTACAATCAAGCCCAAATACTCAAATCCAAAAGCAGCCTTGTGAAGCCCGAGATCCATTTGAAGTTTCAGCCACTTCATCAGCTGGGATGCCTGATTAAATAGATTTGACCATGGTAAACCCAAGAACAATAGTTTTGTCCATATCAAGATAGATTTGAGTGTACTGTCAGTCTGGGGTGTTTTAATCAGATGTGCACTTGGGCAAGAAACTCAATAATGATCCTACCTTAGCCCATTGGGCAGCGTATTAATCTTAACAGATATGTCAAATTAAGAATGGCAAGGAATTGTCCTTAGGTAGGATTGTCCTGGCAATGAAAAAAAAGAATGGCAAGGAATTTTCCTAGCAACACGCATATGCCTAAACAGGGAGGTAGCCAAGTAGTACAAACATGACCTGCATTTCAAATGAAACTTTCTAACACTTTTTAACAATATATATACATCATGTACCGAGCATCAACTTAATTAAGTATGGTTGCTGCTTCAGGAACGCATCATTAAGATTCATATTTACACCGTTTAAACTTAAGAATAACTGCTGTGAAAAAACATATAACTGGATCAAATATTTGTCCGTATTACAAAAGCCACAAGAACTCATTCCCCTGCAGAGGCACAGGTGCTTGAGGGAAATCAACTTAGATATGAGTGGTTTTCTCGGATCCTACCTCCGTTGACTAAGTGGGTTCACGAGGACAAGCAGCCCATAGAGAACTGAGAGCACGAATACGGTGAAAGTACTCTCCTAATGCAAGTAAACCACGAGCTGCTTGGCGCATTGTTAATATCCGAGACATATGCTGCAGAGTTTGTTGCCGAAGGTGATCGGCCTGTTTTTAAAAAGAGAAACATGATCCAATATTCAGATAAGAATCAAGGGTTAATTGTTCAGTGCTCATAATTAATACTAACAGTCAGCATTCCCAACGGCAATATTTGTTTATTATATATGATTATGACTTGGTTTTGTATTGTTCAAAATTGTTAAGTGAGTTATGTATGACATGAGGAAGGAATCCATGAAACATGAGTTAATTCAGCTTTCAGAGATATCAAGTGCACATTAACTAACAAGATGTCACTAAGAAATTATTACCTGGTTCACAAATCCCTCGAGAGCTTCTAACTTCTCCCTGGCATCAGCCATCTGACCATAACCCCCAACACCCATTACATCAACTGCTATGCTTTGGGACAGGGTCTGCTGGAGTTTATCAATTCCTTGAGTTAGAGCATCTTCAGCTTGCTGAGATGATTGACGAAGGTTACAGACATCCACGAGTTGTTGATCAGTCAAAGGCTCAAGTTGTGACATGAGAACCTGCAGGGGGGGGGGGGGGGGTTTAGAAGTTTGATGAATAAAATCTACATAACAATAATGAAATATTAACAAAAAAAAAAGGGAATTAGGATTTTATGTATGTATTCTAAAGATGTCGGGCAAATAGTGATAGAGTAGCGAGCTAGAACAATATAGACAAGTCTCTTGAAGAAGCTGATACTGAAGTCCATCACAGCAAAAATTATAGACAGTGACTTCTCCATATGCTACTATTAAGACCCACAATCCTATATTTAGGATACATAATGCTATAAAGGTAGCTTTGTATCCGGTGTAAAAAATGAAATGAAAAGTTCATGAATAGAGAGGCCAGCATCATCAGGGACCACCAATACCTACTCAGTCTTCAAGCAATAAATTATATGGAATAAGACTTACATTTAGAAGTTCTGATGGGCGGAATCCTCCGATCCACTGAAAGAAGCGTTCTACTGACGTTCTCCATTTGCCAGATATCAGATAGAATACATCAGCCTTCGCAGCATCTGCTTTCATACGGAAAAGATTGTTATAGTGGTTCAAGCCATTCTCAACAAGTATTCGGAGCTCAATATCAGTTATATGAGCTTGCAATGCTTTCCTAAGTTCAGAGATTTGCTTATGTTGTTCTTCAACCCAATGTCCATATTCCATCTCAAATGCAGCAATTCCTGTGAAATAATGATCAGAACCATTTAGATCACAATACATATGTAAGAATTAAAGAATAAATGCAATCACCATGATAAAGATGCAAAATAGTTTCAAGGGGTAATTAGGCAATTCAAGGCCAAAGTTCCGAGATTCCTTGAATAGATATTAAATAAATATAAATTGTCTGCAGAGGCAAGTGAATGAAACAAATGTGGAAATTGCGGGTGAGACATTTAGTGATTAGTTTATTAGCAGCATGCATCCATCAGTATTTTGCAATAAAAACAGGAATGAAGAGACAACGGGACCTATAATGAACACACAAAATTTAACAGATAGTTTATAAACAACTTTCTGATCTGTAGTTGGCAACGAAAAATGAAGAGGGGCATCTGGCACCATGTTTTCAGACAAATCTCTAAAAGAGAAACCTTCAAGGAAGATCAGTTTCTGCATAGAAGTCCGTAAGGTATACTCTTCTGTTTACTTCATCATGCTTTTATGTGTCAAGGGTTGCTAAGATTTGCCATGCCGTACAAATATCATCAAGTTAGCACATGGAATCACAAACCTGGATTTACTGTTCCTGAAAATCCTAAATGACTAGAATTTGATGCACTGCCTAAGTAAGCACCCTGCAGTCAGGCATTCACAGAGCTGTTAGAAGAGACAATTTGTTGTTCCAGGAAATCCTAACTAGTATTTTCATCAGTGACTGATAAATAGGGAAATGCATCCAGTTAAACAGTGAAACATAATAGATGGAATAGAGTTTTTATCTCACCTGGTGCCTAGCTCTTTCAAGTTCCTGCTCCAACTGGGCCAACTTCATTCGGCTGGATTCTAATTGTTGAACATAAGCCTAAGAAACAATGTTGAAATATAAATATTCTGCACTACAATGTTAAAATACCTTTCATCACCATATACTTGTATAAGAATGTAGTAAAATCTACCTTTTTCCGCATGCGACTTTTGCGAGCTGCTTCACGATTTTGTGCCAATCGTCTTTGTATCTGCAGTTAGATTTGTGAACATTTCAAGTGCACTGTTAGTCATCTATTCATTGATTTTTCATCTTTGCACAAAAGAGAAAAGGAAAATCCAATCCCATTGAGTTTAATCCAGTTCAATAAGAAAGGATGCTTCTCAAAAGCTCAAACATCCACAAATTCATTATTGTGTACTACTAGTCTTCATGTGAGAATAGTACCAACAACAAATTCCCAATTTGTGGATTTTATTTGAAGCAATCTTTTCATCTAGTTTCCCAAAGGATTCACGTGCTACACATTTTCTCCATACAAAGCTGGTATAATTCATAAGAAATTTAAGAATAATAGCTTATATGTTTTTGATTAATCGGAGAGAGAGGAAAGGAGTTTCATAACCTTATCAGCAGGTTTGTGTGCTTCTTGATCGCTTCTGTATGGTTCCATTGATTCATGTGAAACATGTTCACTCTGGAGGAAGTCAATCAGAAACATCAGGCCGCCTGGTAAGCATAGTTAGCCCTGACATTCATTAATTAGAAGGAAAACATCATGCATCATTTACCTTGTTGTCTAGCCCATCATCCACCTGCACAATTGTGGATGGGCCAATGTTTAGGCTACCATCATCTCTGAAGGCGTGTGCCCATGAGCTAATCTGGTTAAAGGGCTCATAAATGCCCATTCCTCTGAGGGCGGCAATTTGAGTTGACGTAGAGCTCATGCTCTAAAAGAATCTAATAAAAAATGGAAAACAAAGCAAAACAAACAGACACATTTAGTCAGCTGCAACATCACATCAATGTAGTAATAAAATTACATGGAACTTGTCATTCTTAAGCAAAACAAGAAATAATATGCATAGCAAAAACATCAATAGAATGGAAAGGAAAAAAGGAAATATGATTCTGGTCAAAATGATGCTCATCCAAGGACAGAGCTCAAAAGGATATCTACTGATAACTGATTCCAAAAGAATCCTACCCAAATTTCGTGAATTGTTCTGCTACCCAGGAGACAAACATAAAAAAGAAAATTTGTAAAGCATTGTCATTCAGACTATGTAGACTTACAAAGCTAAGAGATCAAACACTCACTAAGGTTAAACTTTAATGCTCAGACACATGCACTGACATGGCAACTTCAGCTATTCTTGTTCATTCATGAAGGCAAACACATTGAAAAATTTGCCAAGTATTGGACTCATCAACAATGGCAGCATCAGCAACACAGATATAAAAATTAGGGGTAAGTAGGCAACCTATATAAAAATTAGGGGTAAGCAAGGCAACCTATGTTGTGGACATGAAAAAACGAACCAATGTCATATTTACTTTGCCAGAGGAAGTAGGAACAGGAAAGAGAGTAGACAGACAACTTTTCAAGGGTAACGCACAATATTGATTCTCCCACAGAACTCCCATGTTAGAGATTCCAACTGGTTTATTGAGCTAAATCAGCAACGGTGCCCTCATGTCTTGCTTAAAATAACTGTATGATGGAAGCTGCTTCACTTGCTAGTTAACATTTCCTACTGTTTCTTCATTTATATTTGTTTCTAGAAACCTCTCCATCATGTGAGGACATTCTACAGATTGACAATGAATCAAAGACCACTCCGTGAGGAAATTTCGCTTCACATGTCCACCTCAAATCACAATAAATCTTTTCAAAATGCTTCAAGACTTGTTCTCTTCAAAATCTCGAAATATGGATTATGCACTAATAATAAATATAGTATCAGCAAGATTGAACGAATGGTCTATGATCAGCTATAAATTATGTGGCTATTGTCTCCGGAAACCTATGTGGTTTCATCCAACAGTAACGCCAATGAACATTATGGCCTAAATCCATCTCAATTTTTTTTTTTTTTTTGGAAGCAAGGCTTCAAGGGATGATTCTTTTTCCCAAAAATCCAACCACTCAAAACAAACTATGCTAAACAAGAAGGAATAAAAACAGAATCGATGGTGAATTGGACTCACTCTTAATTGATCAAGATGTTCTTATATATGGCATAAAGCAAACATGCTATTGCTTAAATATAAAGAGACCATCCAAAAGAAAGGACCCTTTCTCTAACCTAAACACACAAACTCAGAAACAACCATTAAACACAGAAAATCATGCTTTTATCCGCACCAATACTGTGTAACTTCCCTTTCCAATCAATCCGGACACAAGTGTAAATAAAACCAAGATCCAGAAAATACTGATTAAAGTAAGTCATCAGCCTTCACTTACCTCTGTACAGCATGCTTCAATGGATCATGAATTTGCAAAAACGAAGCCAAAAGTGTCAACTTCCCAAGTAGCCAAAAGGAGAGCCCCCCCTTGAAGGAAAAAAAGTACACTAATAAACGAACAAAGTTTGCTGCTGCTGCTTCTTCTTCTTCTTTTTGGGGGCTCTGTGTGTATGTAATTCAGCTCTTACTACCAAAATCTCTCAAGCAATTCAAGTATTCCAGCAAGTCCAAGAAATTAAACCTGAAAAATTTAACACTGGTTCACTGTCTTTAATACTAGATGGCATCAGGAATGAACATCACCACCATCCATTCCTTGCAAGTAAACAAGACCCAAAAGAGACACTCTCTAAAGTCCACAAAAGAAAACAGAATAAAAAAAAAAAAATAATCTCATAATCACTGAAAAAGACTCTTCCTTTTATTTCCTTTTTTCTTTGTTTTTTGAACGTTACTACAGTCAACCCGTTACCATCGCCATACCCCTAGTCACTTTAACGTACGCACATCCTCTCTTTTCTCTTTTTTTTTTTTTAAATATTTAAAAATATAATAACAATTATTTTTAAAAATATTAAAATACATTAAAATAATATTTTTTTCATATCAGCACATTAAAATAATAAAAAAGTTAATTTTAAATAAATTAATTTTTTAAAATTTTGCTCAACCTCTGTTTGGAACACAATATCTATACACTGAACACTCTTTAGCATTTAATAGTACATATCTCCATACTTCGTTGAGGGTTAAATTTTTTTTTAACTTAAAAAAATGTTGAGTATGAAGATATTTTTTATCAACATTATTAAATTTAATCAAGCAATTCGATCTTGGAACATGTCAACTTGACTTCTTGCCTAACTTGAATTTCAAATTAAATCGTATGGAAGCTGATCCAAAGTGAATTATTTTAATTTAATGGGTTCAAAAAACACTTGAATGATTAGTAAAAACATGATATAATTTTTAAAAAAACTTTCAGATAACAATTTTTTATATTGAAACGATACTAGATTGGATCGACTTTAGTCACCTTGCAACCTAGATCATGGATTTCAATAGGTTTAATAACTCTGTTATTTTTTTAATTTTTTTTAATTTTATGATAACATTAGATGCTTTCAAAATCTAGCATCAACCCTAAAAAAAATATTTATTTGATATCGTGATAACCCTATAGAAAGTAGGAAAAAAATAAACTACAAATTTCATTTCTTAACCAATCCAATATTGAATAAGAGTGAAAAAAAAACAATATCAGATTTGATAGGTAAACCCACTAAACCCGTGAATTGGGTAACTCAGTTTAATACGTCAAACCCGCAAACTAGGTAATGGATTACATTGGGATTAATAACTTATTTTTTCTTCTAAACTATTGTTTATTTAACTATATGATAACAAAAATAGACAATTATAAAATCGAGTGTCAAACCAATACTGAGATTTTTTTTAAAGATTATAATAACCTTATAGAAAACAAAACAAAATAAATTATGAAACTCAATTCTCAATCAATCTAATATCAAGAAATGAAATTAAAAAAAAATAAATTTATAAAAAAGAAGAAGTTAAACTCACCATACACATCAACAAACTTTCTAAAACTTAATAACATGTTTTTTTTACAAAACTATTTTATTAATTATATAATAAAAAAAATAAATGATCACATAATTAAGTTCAATTAGAAAAAAGAAAAATAAAAAGTTCCCCACTAAACCCACAAACAGGGACAACTAGGGTTATCTTCTCAAACTCGCAAACCGGATTATTGACTCCACAAAGTTTAATAACCTAGTTTTTTTTAAATTATTTTTTATTTAACTATAATTTTTTAAAAAATAGACCATATCTAGATGTTAATATAGTTTTCCGATACCATTCCAATGTTGTAATATTTTTTTGATATTGTAATAATTATATAAAGAAAAATTAAAATAAATTATCTACCCTAAATTCCTATAAATACATTATATAAGAATAAAATAAAAAAAATTTAATAACTGGAAAAAAAAAGTCAAAATGCAAAAAAAAAAAAAAAACACTGTTTGTAATCCACGTAGCTGGGGGGGGGGGGGGAGGGGGGTGGTGTATAATAGATGTTGTGTCATGCTTACAACAAAGTTTGGCTAGGTTGATGTCATTTTGCGGCGACGGTGGCCGGCGATAAAGCAAGTGACACGTGGGGAGTTATGAATGGTGGTGAGTTGAGTGGCCGGTGAAGATCATTAGGGGACTGTTTTTGGTTTTATTACTTTTTCAAAGCTATTTTCACGTGTACTTTCTTGAAAAATATTAAAAAAATATAGAGATGGTTATGGAACGGGGAAAGAGGGCAACAAGTTAATTGTATATTTGTTGCTATGAAAATATAATTTTTTTTAAAGTTTGTTTTACATGAAAATTTATTAAAATAATTTTTTAATATTTTTAATATTAATATATTAAAATTATAAAAAAATATAAATTTAATATCTAAAATACAATTTTAAAACAAAAGTTAATAGACTCTCCAACCATCAGCAAAACATGCAAGGAGTGTGTGTCCGTTATCGGACCAAAAATTCCAACATGCCTGTCACGTGTCTGATATTTGATGGATACAGTGTTGCTTTTCGATCCTTTGGCTACGGTATTCACGTGTACCTCTTCCCTTCTTTTTTAATTTGATGTTTCTCGTTATAACTACTCTAAAGATATAAAGGTAAAGAAAAATAAGAAAGAGGAAATTAAAAAAATAATTTCTTTTATTATAAAAGAGACATTTTCTTTTATTTTTTTTTAGTAGGATTAGATACGATTCTTTCTCAGCATTATCAAACTTTATTTCTAGTTTCTCACTTTACTTTCTGAAAAAAAATAA
>Ga0325403_1002904_pt1 | contig 15399 bp, 10 predicted proteins | sample PopdelMetagenome_19_FD_205665 | JGI IMG/M metagenome (GOLD analysis project Ga0325403, IMG submission 205665) | Populus deltoides microbial communities from Bellville, Georgia, United States - Xylem-PdKOR-R4 | ecosystem: Host-associated > Plants > Phyllosphere > Stem > Wood/Secondary xylem...
GTGATTATGGTTAAGACAAGAAAATAGAGAGGATCCCGGCCCCCACTCTCCTTCTCCAGAGATGCATACGTACGGAGCAACTCTTTTTACACGAATCTATCTGTGCCTCAAGAGATTCAGACGCATGAGGTGTCAAGCATGAGAAAGGAAGTAATTGGGTTAATCAAAGAAAATAAAACTTGAGAAAGAACACGTATCTGAAGTGGCTGTGTCAATATTCATGCCAAAGCAAAAGGAAAATATATAAAGAACAAATTAAAGAAAGGGAACTAAAAGGATTAGCCAGAACAGTACTAAATTATAAGGCAAAGCTGATCAAGAACATGCTGATTGCCACGAGGAAAAATAATAGTACAAGACTAATTAAGAAATTAAACTAAAAAGAATAGAGAAACAACATCAAGAATTGCAATAATTAATTTGTTAGATGATATACCAAAGCTTTGATCCATACTATCCCATGTATACATTAATATTTATCTATGCCTCATAAGGCCAAGCCATAAGAAAATTTGCTCCCATAAGAATGTCAGCCCTGCCGCAGCTATTTACACTCCACCGAGAAAAAAGAGAGAGAGAGAGAGAGATCGATCCCCACCAAAACTATGGCTAGCTAGGAGGCGTTGACAGTGTTAATCATGCCAGCATACTAACATGACCACACATCTCCTTATTATGTAAAGCCTAGCCCTTTGTTCTCTAAGGACAGCACCGAGTCCTTTGCTTGATATCCTTCTCTTCGAGCTTCCCATGCTAGCACTATTAATCTTCATCTTCAGTGAACTTTTTTTTTTTTTTTTAATCTTTCTTTTGGAGGGGGGCACTGAATTGAATGGCAAATGATTTTTTGAGCTGCAAGTTTGTGAGGTGGCTTGAAATGGAAGTGCAAGAAGGGGAGATTGTTTATATAGTAAGATGGGTGTGGTCCTAGCTAACACTGGTCTAGTAAAGAGCCAACGATGGGGCATGAAAGGGCTCGCTGTGCCCCTGAACCCTCCAGACAATAATACCATACATCTAGGCCCCGCAGCCCCAGTCGGGGCCCTATCCAAACACTCAGTAAAATGATAACAAGAATCCAAACAAGCCCTTCTCTCCTTCCTCTTCTCTTGCCTTGCCATGCTCTGTAATCTACACCGTATCCTAACCTGTGTTGGCAAATAGGCATCACCCTCCTGCACAACGGGTGACCATGCCTTCAGTAAGGCGACAAATTTCTTAGCTGACGGGCTGCTTTTCAATTTGTAAATGATGATGTGATCATAGTTTGACAAAGAATTCTACTACTCCTACTTAATTTTGTCTTTTATATTATTATTTTTTTGCCGTTGTTGGATCCACCTAAGGGTAATAGAAGAGAGTTGAATCGTACATCACAATGCAGTATAAAGTGCCCTTTCAGCATGTTTAAAGGCTACAATGAGCTCATCTCAACAATTTTTTGAGACTCGTTTCAGTAAATTTCACGGTAAACACAAATTTAGCGACTTATGAATAGAAACAATGTAATAATTATTTTACCTTCCGCAGTGGCGTTGAAAGCATCCTGTCCTGACATGTTGTTCCTGGTTGTAAGCCGCATCAGTTTCACTCTACTATATTTTTTTTTTTCTCTTTATTTTTCTTGAGTTTTGTGACGAACGGCAAAACATAAAAGTATTATTTGTTTTTTTTTTAACTAATTTGATTATTATTATTTTAATTATTATTTATTTTATTTTATATATTTTTAATTTCATTTCTCATTAACTGGTTTTATTTAATTTTTATACCAAATTTAGTTTTTATTCTTTTTGTTATTGTTTTTTATCTTTTTATTAATTGAATTGTATTTTTCAATTTCATCATTCAATATTTAATTTTAATATTTTTATGTTAAATTTGGTTTCTATTTTTTTCATTGCTATTTATTTAGTTTTGGATCTTCTTTTATTGAATTTTTTTTCCAATTCAATCCCTCGATATTTTATTGATCGAGAATTTTGTTTCGTTATTTTTTAGAATTTTTTTTTTATGAGTTTAGTCTCGAGCTTATAACTTAGATCATCAAAAGTTAACACGGGTTGACTTTGATTTTTTTAGGTTCTTTTTTAAAATTATTTCTTTTTAAATTTTATCATTCAATATTTTATTTATTAAGAATAGACCTTTGTGTTTTTTTTTTTCAATGAGGTTATCTCAATCCCATATCTATTATAGTGAGATTAGTGGGTTAACATGAGTTGATTCCTGTAGCTTTTCTTCAATCTATCTTTTTATTTATTTATTTTTTGCCCTTCAACATTGAATTGTTTAATAATTAAGTTTTATAATTTTATTTAGTTTGTTTTTGATAGGGTTACCCCGGTGTTACAGCTAGAACCAATTTGCAAATTTAGCATTCTAATTAACTCGAATGGGATTGGGTAGGGTTTTTAATTTAACCTTTTTTGTTGGTTTTATTTTTTTATTATTAAACTAGTCAAACTTATTAAACCGAGTCGAGTCAATGAATCAAGTCTCAAATTTCTTTTGCTTTTTTTAAGAATATTTATATCAATTTAACTTTTTTTTTACATTAAAATTTTTTTGAATGGAACTTGTAACGTAGCACGAGCATAAATGTCTAAATTCTTTCGTACGTGGACATGGGAACATATGGTACACGGGTACATTGTCACCCTCCATGGATAATTTAACGCTTTAATTTTTTCTCTCTCTTTCGATGTTTACCTAAATTAATGTTAGTTCTGGACCTTTCTTGCATTATCTAGAGGATTTTGGATGAGAGATGAGAGACTTGTCTGCTTATATCTACGTGTCTTGGCTGTACGTCCATGTGTATGAGGGATGGCCATACGCTTCTTTTTCCATGCAGTGAAAAACCATTACGGTATTTCATCAGAGAGAAGGAGTAGAACTCAATTAAATCGAGTCCTTTTTTCTTTCAGTACAAAATAGTGTTAAGTATGGTTTGATTTTAATTTTATTTTTCTCGGGAGGGGGGAGGGGTGTGGAGCTGCTGTGCTCGTGATTATCATGCGCATTACTGTTGTTAAATGAAAGGGTAACATTGCATCAAACATTGTAGATCAACGGTTTAATTGAAAGATGCTAGATAGAGGACTAATGTAGCACTTTGCCTGCATAGAATTACCAGTGAATTGAATAACGGTCACACATATATGGTTTTTTTTTTTTTTTTTTGTAATAGTTGAAATCATGTTAGGTTGTAAACCTTGCAGGAGACCAGAAGAGAATAGGATCTCACCGACATTTTAAGTCCAGATATCTGATGGGAATTTGAATCCAATTCTCATACCTGGTTTGAAATCTTGCTCAAATATTTGACAGGGTGGTCGTGTTGGGTGCATGGAAAACCAGCTAGCTAGCTAAATAAATAGCTGTAGTGCTCACACTTGCATGGGCATCCAAATCACATGATTCCATTTTGCAGTGAAATAAAATCAAGGAGGACAAATTCAAAATCCCCCAGGAACCTCCAATCCCCAGTAAAAAGCAAAAAGAAGCAAGAGCAAGTCAAGAAACTGAGATTTCAAGGTTATATGGCCAAGATTCCACCATAAGCATACACTGCCAGCCTCGATAAAATTAATGTAATTAGATCGCACAAAACCCAATTGAGTAAATGATTAAATTAAGGACTAAGTTAAGCAAGCCACCGCTCGCTCTTGGTGATCTCGTGTTCCTCCCATTTTTCACTAAGGCACACCAACTTCCATTAACCCTCATATATTCTAATAAATATCATAACTCTAATCTCTGATCTCTCTGAACAGCTAGAAGTTGTCGATGTCGATTTAAGAGCCCGTCGGTAAGTTGTTGGTTCTTACAAACTCTCCTTAGAACCTGGACAAGATCATATTTAGATGCTATATGTAGTGCTTATCTTGGTTATACAACATGAGCCTGGTTGTTTCAATGATTTGGGTGATCATAGGATGATTAGTAAATATGTCATAAATATCTTTTGAGATTCCTCAGTCCAACTGTAAATATTTGTGTCTCGTCATATCAGTTGAATTCATGTTTAAGACAAGGTATCATCAACTTATTAAACCTTGCAGGTTCGAAATATTCTGCACACTATATACACTCATAATCTTTATATAATATGTATGTGATAGTCCGTTATGTCATGAATGCATGCAATGAAAACAGCTATTTAAAACCATGGATTCAACTAAATTAGATACAATTATTAATGGTGATTGATTAAATATTCTAATTGCACTGTAAACAAAGAGTTACAGGTGTTGTTTAAGTGTTTTTTGCTGGGCTTGTTGTACTATATACATACATAAAAACAGCCTTGTTGTGCTGAACAAGGTGGTCAGATTTGCACGTGAAGGTCTCGTGATTTACAATAACATTGCCTGTGATAGACTCAACATCAATATTATTTCTTATCTTCGTTCAATAAGCTTTGAAACCATAGTACTACTTTATATTAATATCTTGTCCACCACCATATGTATTATTCTACTTTGACGTGCTTATTTATTTATTTATTTATCAAAAACTTTCTTCTCCCTCAAGCTGCTGTACGTATAACTTGATTTCTCCTCACCTTGAAGTTAGTTTAATTCCTTCAATCAATCATTCAAATGGCCATAACTTAGCATGGACTCAACAATATACTCCAATTTAAACAAAACAAGAAATAAAAATAAAAACTGATCATATGTAATGGTTGTATCTTCTCGAGCAATTCAAATTCTGACGTCAACTTAGGAAGTTTGTAAGAAACCCTCTTTGTAATTATAAGCTAAATATCATTGAATCAATTATGTACGAATTTGTATTTAACATGCGATAGCTAGTGTCTTTGCTTAGTTGACTAACCAGGCCAGCCAGGTTATTGCTGTCCGTTCTAAAATTAGATGATTTTAGCATGTTGGATGACTCAATTGCCTGCCCAGTCTTAGCTAGCCAATGCCACTATCACGTAAGAATATTTAGGGAAATGTTTCCGATCACAACTGGAAATTAAATCTCAGATTGCTTGAAGAATGAACAAATTAAGAGCTAAAGTTGAAGAATAATGTTCGAACAGTATAGACATGAATAACTTAATCAAGTGATGCTACCATTAATACATGCAGCTACATAGATTTTCATAATTTTACTTATTATTAGTGTCTATTAATTTGAAGTTGTGTTGTGATTTTTACTTGTATGTTTTTTGGTAAATAATTTGTGAACCTTTTTTCTTTTTTTTTCCCATGCAAAAAACCTTCTTCGACTGGCGGCATGCATGTGACCTGAAAAACAAATGAGGAATCTTATTCTTTGAAAAAGTTCATATACAGATGATTCGACTCGGAAGTCGGAACGATGTTACTGGGCGAAAGAATGGGAGCATTGATCAAGTGCCAGTGGCAATATATATGCCATCAAGAAATAAAATTTGTGGACCTTTTCTCCTCAGCTTCTCTCCCTGTTTTTTTTTTTTTATTATTCGCAGCAGCTGTCGTTGACCGGGACTTCTGAGTTCGGTCTGTTCTGAGAGAGTCAGTGCTGTTCAACATGGATGAGCATAGCCCCAGTATTCTTTGCAGGCCTTGGTGTCTTCAAGCTGCGAAAAGGTAAGGCCCATAAAAAAGCCAGCTTGAGTACAGAACCCTTTCAGTAAAGGAGCTAAGTTAGTCAAACTCGAGAATGAAAACTTTTAATTGAATGTTTCTTATTTTACTAGGAGCTGGGAGCTAACTGTTCCTAAGTTCCTACACAAAATAGTTCTCAAAATCCCATAAACACAATAATTTGAGGAACCTTAACAGAATTGGCATAGGCCCGATCTGAAGCTGTCAAAAGCGGTGATAAAAGAAACAAATTGAAAAGGTCGATGCTCAATAGCGGTATCTACTTTTCTCTATAATCATTAATACTGAGAACGCACGTTCACTTCCCATTTCTTTGAACTATAAAGCAAGCATCATGATTCAATTTTTCTACTGAAAAATACATTCAAAATGCCGTGCCCAGATCGTGTCTGAATATTCAAGTACTTGAGCAGGGATAGTGAAGACTTTAGAATGCTTCACAGCAGTTTCACTTCATTTAATCAAATCCTTTCTATAAAATTTATCATTCCCGAAGGAGCTTACACGTGCGGTCAAAAGATTACAAGTACGTTTCTCGAAAGATTCCAGCTAAGTTCATCTTTGAACTTGATTTTCTATTTCACCAAAGTAGTCACGTATAATAATGCAGATACAAGGTTTAATTAAAAATCTATGTACAGTTCTCATTCTTCTCTTGGAATCCACCGGTTCCACCATGGGCTCTTCCTTCGTTGGTTAAGCTCATCCATGCTCTCATTCAATATTTTTATGATCTTCCTTTGCAGCCGAAGAACCTAAGCAAGAGCATTCCTTTTAGGGCTTGCCTTCTTTTTCGGCTCTTGTATTTCCTAAAAATAAAGAACTGCAATTGTCAAAGGTTTTTCAGTGAACAATTAATTTTTCTTTTAGTTCAGAAACAAACTCTGAGTTCTTGAAGTTGAGCTTCTGTGAAGCCGCCCTCCTTCTCTGTTCCAGATTTTGCCATTAGCTGAATAACCCACCTGGCAGCTTCTCCATAATCCTGTTGGGTTGCTCGAAATAATTGCAGCCTGAGATTCTGCATGAGGGACAAAATTAATAGTCCTTCCCTATCAAAGTAAGGATGAGCTAAACCTCCTTTTGCACTTATTCTTTGTCCTGCTTTATATCGGACCATCAAAGTTAGAAGTTCCCATCCTATCCCACCAGCTAAATCCAATAACTCAAAACCCCTTCGAAGATCAGAGCTGGCACGTGTCTCTACGCTTTTCCTCCATGCAATTAGGTCATAATCACATCGTTTAAAATGACGGTTGAACTGTATGAGCCCACTATCAGAACGAAGTCCAGGAAAAGCCTGTAAGAAGAGGTGTTAAAAGTTGAAAACAGCTAAAAATTCGATCACAATTAGTTCAAACTGGCCATATGTTATGATTGACCAAATTAACCACACGAAGAAGCATGAATTGCTAATATTTTTCTATTTCATGCTTAAAGGAGAGTTTCTCATATGCAGTTTGACCAGCTGAAAATTTGAAAATTTCACAACCAGCTTGTTCAATTTTGATCAATTGAAAGTGGCATTATAAATAAGAACATTTCAAACAGTTTCTTGTTGTCATATTTTAAAATAGTAAATCAATGCAACACTGAACCAATGCTAACCTAAATGCAAAATTCGTTTCCCTTTCCCATCATTTACGGTTCCAGTACTCTTGTTGCAAATGTCTGTGCATGGATCTGCAGTTCTTGAACTGTTTATATGAAAGTCACTGCTTAATGACTCTAAGTACAAACTGATGCGTGGTAATCAAAGTATTCAGCACTTGAACATGGTAACCATAATTTCTCAGCAATTTTCACTCACCATTTGTAGGAAGATCAGACCATATCAAATCTATCAGGCAAGTTCATCTGTTTATCAAAAGCATCAGAAGACAGATTAATTCACTGAGAGAGGATTCCAGGCTCATGACAATCAAATTAGGGGATATTGTGGTTGGTATTTGCACCTGCCAAAGCACTGGGGAAAGTGCAGCTGCCACTGGACCTCAGGGTGCGGATGGAGTTTGTGTGCTCATGATGTATTGCTCTGGTACAGCGTATCTGAGAAAGGATGGATCGTGAATAAAATATGATAACCGGGAGAGATTGGAAAGCAGAAATCATGTGAAGAAATTAGATGCTGTCTGTCAATTGCACCTATGGATATCAAACAATGATGTAAAATTGAAGAACCATCTGAACATTAAAAAATTTAGTTAACAATGCCTGTTTCTGATTGTGAAGTGCCGTGGCGATAGACAGAAAGAGTACATAAAGGAATTCAAATGTTACATAAAACATGAGAAAAGGAAAGCTCCTCTTGGGAATTTGAAGAATGAAATTCCAGAAATATGAAATGGATGACAAGCATGATTCAGACTGGAATTGATCAACAAATGAGTCTCTGTACAAATTCCAGTTACTCATGAAGAAGTTGGAGATTCAACCTATCATATAGTTAACCTTCATAAAATTATCACCAAATTATCTTGTAGCTGTTGTTGCATTGCGAGAAAGAATTGTAGCTCATTGTGAGAAAGAAAGTACCTCGGGTCCAAAAGAGAGTCTTTTGGAATATAATTGATTCCCACTCGCAAATCCGCTGCAGCTCCAAGATCAATGATCTTAAATGTACGAGACCCTGCTCCATTTTTATATGAAAATATGAATCATTTGATCTTAGATTGAATTTAACCTTTTATGTTTAGAAGAAATCTTGATGTCATTACCTTCAGAAAAAATAATGTTCTGCGGTTTAATATCCCTATGCACAATTCCTGTTGAGTGAAGACCATCCAGCGCAAATAAAAGTTGTGTCATGATAGTTTGAATGATTCTGTTATCCCTCTCCAGCCCCCTAGGCAAGTCCTGAGCCTCTCCTAGTATCATTGTTTCTATCTGACCATGTATGTAATATTACTTAAATTGGTGCTGATAATCTGAATAAGCTACGATTTAAAATTGAAGCACCTTTGTGCAATCAAGTCCAAACCAACTATATCCAAGAATCAGTTAAAGAGGAGAAAAAATGATAATTTTCCTTTTCAGGATGCGAAATACAATGATATTAAACCCCGGTTATGACATTACATCAACAATAGGAAAACCTTATACCAACTAAAGACTGAAAGTTGTTGCAGGTCAATGGCAAGGATCAGTCTTTGACTTAGGCAATTGCAACTACAAAGTTCTCAAAGACAGCCCTCCAAAGCATAAAACATTAAAATCTAAGTGATGAGTTAATAAATGAAGAAGGCAACTGAGAGAATGTACCAACATTATAGGGGAACTCTTTACTCTGCATAAAATCATAAAGTGGGGCCTCTTTTTCATACCGCCATATGAGCCAATATTCAGCTCCTTTCTTTGAAGAACTCTGAAAGCAGTTCCATACTGGCAATTCAAGTCACCAGAAAAGAAACAGAATGTAAAACAGCACGAGCTATCAGCTTGATTTTCTTAATTCTTGAGATAAAGATACCGTTAATTTATATGGTAGTAGCAGTCGTAATAGAGCAACACCTCAAGAAATCCGTACACAAAAACAGCACAGCTGTTTGCACAAGCTCTTCAAACTCGTTCATTCATCCAAATTTCCACTGCCCCGTATTCGGTAGCCTTTTTCAATACCAAGTCACCTTCCTTCTGATAAGGCACCTTAAAAACCACAAATTAATGTGCTATATTAATTTCCTTGGGGCATTCTTAAACATTGATAGCTTAGGTGCATATGCAGCACACATAAACCATTAGCAAAACATCAAAAGCACAAAAAGAATTGATTTATTAGTTTTCCCTTTTAATCATCCGATCATCTCAAGAAACGATCAGTGGAAAAACCCTGTACAAACATCTGATGTTTGCAGAGGGTTTGAAGGTATGAATATATTAGCTTAGACAGGATAACTGATAAAGAAGGTGCAGATATTGGTTAAATTAATGTGATGGAATAATTTTGTAATTTCTAACCACTACAATTTTAGTCAAAATACCAAATTAGACACAATGAGACAATTTATTCCAGAGTCAATTTCTGTAAAAAAAAAAATCGACGTTGTTGACAACAAAGAAACACTTTATACCTTGGAAGAAGGCTTCTTTGTCAACGAAGCCCTATAACCACTCCAAAAGCTCCCTCGCCCAACTTCTTCCCCAAAACAAAGTCATCCTGTCACCACAAACCAACCCAATAATCACAAGTTGCATGCAATCAGGAAACCACAACAATTATCCAGCAAAAGCAGCAAAATCAATCATCACTTGCACTAACCTTCTTGAAAGTGGGCCTAAACAATCTCTCAACAAAAGCAAGAAAAAACATGTCAAAGAACCCAGGCGCCACACCAGGAGTGGCCCAAAGGTAAGACAAAGTACCCAAATCCAAAGCAGCACCAGGAACTGTAAGTGCCAAGCCACTTGGCTTTGGCAAAGTGCTTCTGTATATGATATCACCACACTCCATAACTGTACATGGTAATCGGACATCTACACCCAAAAAAAGATTGTGAACTGCATCCAAGAACTCACCTCCTGATGATGCAACAACTGCAAGTGTTTTCGGTTTTGAAGTTATGGTTGTTCTTGAATAGGGTTTGAGGTTAAGTTTTTTCCCAAGAAATGGAGATGGGGGTTTTGGCTTGTGAGTGCTGTGGAGTTTGATGGGCACACTGTACTTCCTGATGCCACAGTGGCCATGACTGTACAGAGAAAAGGTTTTACTGGAGTCTCTGCGTCAAGTATCAAGTCACTGGTTTCACTTGAATCATCTTCTTCAAATTTTGACCGCCGGTCCCTCTCCTTTCTTTCTTCATTTTTTTTTCATAGTGACAAGTATCACAGGTTTGGTTTGGGAGGATGTAAGAGGCAGAAGGGCAACCTACACTACAAATGACACGTGGAAACTTGCAGTACAATTGGGCTGGGCTTCTGCTTATCTATAAGCTGGTTGGACCGGTATGCATGATCTGTCCTCTAGCAATTAATGCACATTATTCAGAAATATTTGTTTGTACTATCTCATAAATAAATAAATAAACACTTTACTATTGAAATTTGGCCGAGGTCAGAAATGGGTCTGCATCGAATATATTGTCTTGATTTCTATCAAATTCGAGGAGAAACCAAATAATAAAAAAAAAACTCTCAAAAAAATCCTCGACTATGTTTATTTCAAGTAAAATATGTTTCAGTAATTTATTTTTCTTATTTTCTTGTACTTGGTTCCCTCGAAAACATTTGATTATTAAAAAATAATTTATTTTATCATCAAAGGAGAAAGTAAATTGAAACAAAAGAAAGCAGCTTATAGTTATCCAGAGATGAAAACATTTTATGAAATTATCTTCGCCCATGGACTCCACCATTAGTTAATTATTGTTTTTTTTTCCCTTTGTAACTCTTATTTTCATATAGATAAACTATCAAATAATTATTTTCAAGTAGATTTTATTTGCATAGTTAAGAAATTAAATGTAATATATTTTTTTTAAAAATATTTTTAAAACAAATTATTTTACATGAAGGAAGTCATAGTTAACTGAAAATACCAGAAAAAGATATTTGGTTTCTACAAGGCTGGTGAAAGACAAGCCCAACCCTGGCGTTTCTCCTTTTCCTTTTGGGTCTATCTATCTGAGCGATCCAAGTCTTCTCGGGTGACAGAGAAGATCGAGGCCTAAGTTACTAAAGGGCCGAGCCCATCTATAAAGGGCAAAGAAGAAATAAGCCCAAGTCCATGAAAACTGAAACGAACCCGGTTCAAAGTATGGTTGAATTCTTTGTTACGTTGGCATCGTGATTGGTCTTGTTTTTTGAGACTAGAAAATGAGAGTTCAGAGTTGCGCAGGCACGGAGTATGTTGGAGGATTACAGGGCGGGGTGGTGCCAATCTGTTTGCTTCCATATTCTAAACCTTTTATAGCAAGATCTGGGGTCCATTATTGCCTTTGAATTGCCCTTTTGTGCTGTTCTCAGAACTGATTCGTGCCAATTGCCATTTCTTTGATTAATCATCTTCAACCACACACGTTCAATTCCCTATATAGTAAGATCCCCACTGTAATGTTTTTTCTAGCAAAATGCAGCAGCGTCCATCAATGGTGGAGGTAAACTCACGTGAACCTCAAATTCAATCCACGTGAATTCAAACATTTTTCTTTTTCCCATATCTCTAATTACCAGTACAGTGCGCGGCTGCCTGCATCGAGAGTAGAAGGTATACACTCATCCTGCATATTTTTCTTCTCTCTTCTTTTTGTATTATGAATACGAATGTTCCAGCTTTAGTTTTATTATATTTTGATGAGATTGCTGAAAAGCTCTCTTAAGATTAATGTCTTCTCAAAACTGCTGTGGACTGGAAGACGTGGAAGCTTGGGTTTGGAAAATCATAACGCCTGCAAAGCAAGTTTTTTTAGGGTGGGAGTATTATGAAAGCTATGTTTAGTTACAGAAAATACTCGGGTTTAAACAAGAAGAAGAAGAAGTCTTTTTTCTTTGGAAGAAGATGAATTATCTTTGAATTCAAGACTATTTATATGGAGTTAAGTTGTTTCAAGTGGTTTGATGGTTGTTTTTTTTTCAAGTATGGAATTAAGCTTGTACTAGTCAAATTTTACTTCGTACTGGCTCGACCGAATTAATTAGGATGTAATAAATTTCTAAAAAAATCACTATTTATATACCCTTAAATTCACTCTTGAATCTGATGATGCGCACTTTAAACTTGTTCATTAAGAACAAATCAATAACCGCGTGATACGCCTGGGCTCGAATGAAAAACCGGATTAAAGCAAATTTTATTTAAGCGCTGGATAGTTGATTGAGCACGACGACCTATCATAACTTTGATCTTATATACCCCGTGAGCCTAATTTCAAGCATTGCGGGATGGGCGGTGCACAAGTGATATAAACCCCGTGGTCATTATATTCTCAAAAAAAAGAAAAAGAAAAGATAAGAGTAGTTCAAATAATCTGACCTCTGCGTACTAGATTCACTGTTGAACATGTTAAACAAATAGGAAAACCCTGCCCGGAATCAATTAGAAACAGCAGGAAAAGGAGGGTTCCATTTCTCTTTATTTTCCTTGCCTGAAACTGGAAAGCTTTGATTGATCAGCAAATCAACAAAAAGAAGAAAAGAAAAGGTTCCAAAAACTGGTTTTAAATTAAACAGCTTAAAGATTCTAGCCAAAATAATGCCATCCATAGTACCTACGACAGTCTAAGGCCCACATCGACTGTGATGATTTTTATCAGCGGACAAGCGTTAATCAAACACTGTAGAAAGTGGGGACATCTTATTGGTATTTAGCCAATACCTTTCACTTTCCACTCCTATTATACTATACAAAAAGCAATAATTCCAAAAACCTCTTGAAAGCTATTTTCCATGATAAAACCCACCGCAACCGCAACCTTTCCCTAACCATGCAACCAACCACCACCACCATCAATCCCCATGACATCCAACCAAAGATCTCACTTTTCCTCTACAATTTTTAAAGTAACCCAACACTCCTTTTTCCACAAAATCACAGCCGTTAACTTCCCCTTAACGGCCGTAACCCCTAGTGGTACTCTTGCATAGACCAGACAAAAATTCCCTCGTAAACTTTTGTCCTGACACCCTGACAATGAATCTCTCCCTCTCTCAAACACACACAAACATAAATCCTCAACCTCTGATCAAGATTTCAGCACCATCTCTAGCTATCACAAAACAATGATGAATGACGATAAAGATCATAAGGAGCCCATAAATAATCCAACGGACACGGTCTTTTAGAGTCCAGCCTAAGCCATGGCTTGCCCTTACCACTCCAATGTAACAAACTAACCGGGCCAGGATGCAAATCCCTACACAACCCTTCAAGATTATCACCGCCTAGCCCGTGTTGATTCCATCTATGCCCAACACCCTCCACGTCACCAGCAAAAACAAGCAGAAAAGGAGGCAACGAACCCAGCTCGTAAATCCTATACTTCTTCTGTACTTTCATCCAGTACTCTAATCTTTCCGTGTATTTCCCTTCTCTCCATTTCCCTAAATCTATCACCATCACCCCCGTGTTGAAATAGCACGCTCTCCTCCCTCTCAACGACGCCGCACACGCTGAATTGGACCAAAATCGAGAATTAAAATAATTCGTAAAATTCGCGTGGCAGTATTCTGGTGCACCAAGTACGTGTGCACCTAAATTGATGTTCCATAACTTTGCCACGTCATCGACCAAGATTAAATCAGAATCGAAGTAAATGATTCTCCGCACGGACATCGGTAAAAGATCTGCGAGGTAGATACGCGCGTAATTCAACGGTTGATCGAGGGCCCGGCGAATGGAGGACGAGATTTTACCTTTGACTAGGTCAGTGTTGAAGTGGTAGAGGTGGAAGGTTTGGTAAGGGAATGTGGAGGTGATTGTGCGTCGGAGGTCTGCACGACGGTGAGTGGCGATGAAGTGGAAGACTACATTTTCAGGACAGGCGGCGTGTTGGAGGACCGATAGGACTCCAGCTACTGAGCCGCGGAGATAGGTGGCATCGAGTGTCATTGCAATGTGAATAATGGAAGGATCGTGGTAGTTGTTGAGTGATGAAAGCCACGTCGTTTTGGGACATTCTCTGCCGTTTCGAAATGCTGGTGCTTCTCTAAAAGCGGGGAGTTCTGCGCTTGGTAAGCCGTGTGCGGAAAAGACGACGGCGTTTAGGAAGAGAAATATGGAGAGGATTGACATGGTGTTTGAATCTTGGTTCGTAATAGTCAGAGTATAGTGGGAAGAGGAGATGGTGATAAGAGAGAGTGGTTCGGGGGTAGTTTGGGTATTTTCAGTGAGAATGTAGGATGTGTGGGCTAAAGCCAGGCTGGCAAAGACGCGTCTCCCTTGTTTTTGTTTGTGATTGAGGGTCAGGGACCTGGGGTTTTCATCCCGTGCTAGTTATTGCACCGTATGGAGTCTATGGACTAGCTGCCTTATTTTGAAAGCCGTATCATTTGGTGGATATTTGATCTTGAATTCTTGATATCCTTCGCCCTTTATTTATTTTATCAGCCTTGCATGCTGAGAGAATCTACTTCGTGGACATGTTAGATTGAAAAGAAAGCTAGATGTATGTATGTATGTATGTATGTATGGGCATTAAGAAATTCTTTAAAATTAGAATTCGGCTAAACATTAAAAAAAAATCAAACGAACCCACCATTATTTAATTAATTTATTTATTTGGTACTCGATTTCTTTGGTTATATGTTTTTAATTTTTGTTAGGTCTGAAATCAATTTGTATAATTCAATCTTGATTTGTATCATTTGTATAACCCAAATCTAACAAATTACATATTGCATATATATTTAAAACATGTTTGGCAGTATAGTAGCGATTGTTTTTCAAATAACCTTTCGTGCTGAAATGCATGTAAATAATGTTTTTTTATTTTTTAAAAATTATTTTTGACATCAGCACATCAAAACGATTCAAAACGTACAAATCATATTAAATTAAAACAAAAAAAAAATTGAATTTTATAGGAACGCCGTTTCAACCGCGTTCCCAAATAAGTTCTTAATCATCATTTAAATATGAATAAATATCAAAACCACATTAAAAGAATACCAGAAATACATGGGTTAGATATTCTATTAATCCTCCTTTGTTGTCAATCGGATTTTTTTGGTTCTTTTGGGCGTTGCTGTCCTTTGATACTCGCTGTAAATAGACGGTGAAGATTTATGATGTTTGTGGGACTTAAATACTGGCCTGTAAAATTAGGCATCCAAATCAAGATATAAGGTTTTACGAGAGATGTTA
>Ga0325403_1002906_pt1 | contig 15398 bp, 10 predicted proteins | sample PopdelMetagenome_19_FD_205665 | JGI IMG/M metagenome (GOLD analysis project Ga0325403, IMG submission 205665) | Populus deltoides microbial communities from Bellville, Georgia, United States - Xylem-PdKOR-R4 | ecosystem: Host-associated > Plants > Phyllosphere > Stem > Wood/Secondary xylem...
AGGCTTAACCTAATAGTTAGCCAACCCTTTCTATATATATGAGTAGGGCAATATACAATAGTAAAGATGGAGATTACCACATAAGAATATGACTACAATATTTCCTATATAGTTACATTCTATAATAGTAGGATACAATGATGAACAAAAAGGATACAAATGTTTTCATGCTTCCAGCAAAAACAAATGTTTTTTCTCTCTATGTGGTCTTTGATGAATCATTCTTTCCCTATAAAAAAAATCATAATTGCAACACCACGTCTCCTACATCACTACATGTTATTAACATATTTGATTCATAGTTGCCTCATACTAACTCTAATTCCATTGCAGGAATACATCCCACAACAGTCACTCCACCATGCTTGAGCTCTTTATCTGCTGCTCCAACACTTGATCTTAATTCATATGATACTGCAGGTTCTTTTCCTCACAATACTCTAAGTCAAAATGAAGCTCATCAAGTTAGGACTGAACCCATGCCTTAATTGTAGGTAGCAGAACCTGGAAATGATCCTGAAATAAACCGACAGCATGACAAAACTAAAACCTGACAACATGATAGAATTGAACCCATGATTGATTTGTATCTAGTACCACCTGAAACTGAGCTTGAAATGTAAGAGAAATACTCACCTCTTTCAGTGTCTAATTCAATGGAATCAATCACACAACTCGTTCAATCTACACAGGTACCTCTTCCATATACCATGGTTACAAGATCACAAAGGGGGATTGTTAAGCCCAATCCAAAATATGTTTTAACTTCCCTCAAAATTTCAGCAATGATTCCATTTGAACATCACAACATTCGTCTTCCTTTGATCACCCTGACTGGAAGGCTACCACAGAAAAGGATCTTGAGGCTCTTCACAAAAATCAAACTTGAAAAATTGTTCCTCGCACTCCTACCATGCATGTCATTGGCTCTAAATGAGTTTTCAAATTAAAACCCAAACCCATGGATCACTAGATTGTCTCAAAGATTTAGTGGTAGCGAATAGGTATCACCAGGATTTGACTATACCAAAACCTTCTCTCAGGTTATCAAACCTGGAACTATCTGCATGGTTATAACTATAGCAACAGTTTAAAAATGGTACATACATATAAAAAATGCTTTTCTACACGGATTAATTTTAGAAGATATATTTATGGAATAACCTCTAGGAATTGCAGATACTTAATATCCATCACATGTTTGCAAGCTTCAAAACACTTTTTATGATCTCTAAAAAGCACCTTCGTGCTTGGTTTAATCAGTTTAGTGCATTTCTTTTTAAATATAGTTTCTTTTATAGTCTTTCAGACTCATCTCTATTTATTTTTCACTTTAATTTTGATACACTAATCCTTTTTTATATCGATGATATACTTCTTATAGTGTCTTCTGATACTCTAATTACAAACTTCATTCAACTTTTGAGTTCATAACTTGTAATGATAGATCTTGGACTAGTTAATCACTTTCTTGAGATTGAGATCACCCACGCATCTGAAGGCCTTTCACAATCACAATATACACTTACCATCCTTGAATGAGCTTATATGGTGGACAGTAAACCATGAGCACTCCATTTAAAGCTAAGACTAAGACCTTAGCAAATGACACTTTACTAAAAGATCCATATTCTTGTTATAGACTTGTTGGTGACTTACAATACCTAACACTCACACAAAGTGATATTTCATATAGTGTTAACTTTATCTCTCAATTCATGCATGCTCTAACTACTATAGATTTAAAAATAGTTCATTGCATTTTAAGATATGTTTAAGGCACCATTGACATTGGTCTATATTTTACTTCACACAACACACTTGATCTTTGTGCTTTCTCACATACAAATTGGACAGGCTTTCCTACCACTGGATATTGCATATTTTTTGGAAGCAACCTCATATCTTAGTGTGCAAAGAAATAACATACCATATATGAATCAAAGAGTTGATGTCTTATCCCAAGTGTAGGAGTGTCAAAGTCATAAATAATCCGGCAAGAATGAGGTCGAACCACAGGGAGGTAAACTATATAAATTATAAATAACAACAACAACAACAATAATGATGGTGGTGGTGGTGGTGGTGATGATAAGTTAAAGAGGACTTTGAGATGGAAGATAAATGTGAAGATTAAACAATGATAAAAACAAATATCAAGGTTAGAGAATCCACTAATAGTATTAGAGATAAGTAACGTATAAACTCTTTATAAATTATCAACATGATCATATTAATCATCTTATTTACCTAACACCATACTTATAAATTTTATTAGGTAATCGAGATGCTAACTTATGTTGACAACAAATCAAGTTCCTCTCATAACAAAGATGTCAGCCGAAGACTATGAAGGATCAAGTATTTGATGTACCAAGTGTTATACAACACAAATCTATATTAACCATTTAACAAGCAAGGTATTAAGAATTAATAAGATAAAAATGATAAGACATGTTAATAGCACGTTGTTTAGGATATAAGTATTAAAGTCCATATTGAGTTTATATTATACTTATTCTAACACCATTAGTGAAACCTTTTCACCTTAACATAATTAACTTAGCTAGACATTATGAAGAAGAAAAACATAAATAAACAATATAAGAACATAAACATGATATAAGTTAACTAAGTATAGTAAAGGAAATGAAAAGCATGAACAAGATATTAATGAAAGCAAAACTTAAGCATTACAAAAATATAAAGAGAGAGAGCAAGAACATGATCTTGATCTGAAAAACAAGATGCCTAAATGATGGCAAATGCCTCCTTTTATCGGCTAAAATTCAGAACTATTCATTTGGTAATTGATTATTGATGTAGTGGCCAACTATTGATTTAGTGGACTTGGTGGATAGCAGCACTCAAGCATTTTAGTTGGATGAAATGACATTGATGCAATCCGAATTTGGAAAAGTGTTCTTTATGAAAGTTGTTAGAAAGTGTCTTTTCCTTCCACCCACCAAATTTCAAAGCATTTGGATCACTACAGATCGATATATGTCTAACCTACTGAGTAGTGCTGTTGGTGGACGTGGTAGATAGCCCTAAAGCTCTTGTCTGGATGAAATATCATTGCTACCATCAGAATTGGAGCATGTCTTCTATATGAAAGTTGTTGGAAATTTTATTTTCCTTCCACCCACCGAATGTCATGTCATTTGGCCTTCTATAACTCCAGATATGGGTAAAATTCTGAGCAGTGTTTGGGCTGGATTGTAGGACAGATTCTGACTTCTTTTTTGTGGCCAAACTTTGAATTTGAAAATGGTAGATTTGGGTCTTTCCCTATTCATGAAAGTTGTAGGCCTATTTCTTATCTTTCCATTCATTTAAACCAAACTGAAATCCAAGATCTATAGCTTCAGATATGACCCAATGACTGAACAGTGTTCGAATTTCAATTGAATCGGCATCTCCTTCCTAAGCTTAGCTTTTCTTTGTCATTTCACTTCCAATGGTTAATCAAAACAATCAATCCTTTGAATTATGAGATATACCTGCATTTAAAATGAGCATTTACCATAAATTAAAGGTATCTTATATTATCAGACTTGTTATTATAAAACATGCTCTAGTTAAGAAGTTATTGATACTTCAAGTGCAAAATGATGATATAAAACCTTGACAAAAATGCACTTTTAAGTACTAATTATATATATATATATATATATATATATATATATATATATATATATATATATGCAAACCGGGTATTTGAATACTAGATTTGTATTTTTTTGGTATAAAAATACAAACCAAATACTAAGCAAAATTTAGTAGAAAAACATGAAAAAAAATAAAATTTTCGTAAAGGAAATTTTTTTTTTGAATTAGGTCGGACCTGGCCCAACCATTTTGGGCTAGGCCGGCGCTGCCAGCCTATTAAACAGTGGCCCTCTCCAATGTTCACATGCAACGTGAATAGTGGAGAAGAAGACGTAGAAGAAGAAGGAGGAGGATGAGAAGGAGGAGGAGAAGGAGGAGGAGAAGGTGGAGGTGAAGGAGGAGAGGGAAGAAGGCTGACCACGATGGCTCACGGTGCTACTAGTGGCGATGGAGGTGGCAGGACGCAGCTGCTAGTGAAGGTGGAGGTACTGGCGATGACGGTTCTCACCATTTCTTCCCCTGTTTTTTTTCTATTTTTTTCCTCTCCTTCTTTTTTTTTCTTTTTCCTCTCTCAGTTCTCTCCTCTCTATCCCTATTCTGCTCCTCTCTTCTTTCTCTCTATTCCTCTTTGTTTTTTTACTCTGTTTTCCTTCTCTTCTTCCTCTGTTTTTTTCTTTTCTCTCTCTCTCTTGGTTTTTCATTCTCTTCTCTGCTTCTTTTTTTTTTCGGTCTTCCACCCTCTCTTGTGCTCTCTCCCTCTTTGTCCTTGTCTCCCCTGTATTTATAGGCGAAAAACAGGAGGGAGAGAGGCAGGGCTTGCCATTGTGCAGCCACCCCAAAAGCCGCTAGAGGGGCACGTCCCCTCTATTTTTCACCGCCCTGTGGTAGCCAACGAAATAGAGTTTATGCAAGTGGGGTTATGGTCGGCATCTTTTTGATGTTTAGGAGAGAGAGGGAGAGGAGAAAAGTCGATGAAAACAGGGGGAAGAAAAATATGCTTCTTCCCTAGCCTTGCACGTCCAGGGGAAGAAGAAGACCCACAGTTCCATTCAAAATGGCACCGTTTGGGTCCCTCTTTTTTTCGTTGAACAATGTATGAAACGACGACGTTTTGGACAAAACGCATCGTTTCATTTAAAAGGAAAAGGTGGCAAAAACATGTCAGAGTTCACATTGGTCCTCCATTAGTGATTTATTCAATCGAGTCCTCAATTGCAATTTTGATTATAAAAATCAATTCAATTGCATCCTTGCCAAATTCAATTGCCGACCCTGAAGTTGGCCGTCTTTTTCACATTTATCCTTGGTCTTGAATTTATGCAATTTGACCCTCTATTGATCAATTTGGCACCTGATTCAGTTTAATTGTAGCCCCTCTATTTAAGCGCGTTTTTCATTTTGGTCCTTGGTTTCGGATTTCTTTAATTAAGTCCCTAAATGACCATCAAACTTCAATATTTATGCAATTAAGCCCCTGATTTGACCAAATTAGCTCTAAAAAATTATAATTTGACCCTGTAACTTTAATTTCTTCCAATTAAAGCCTAAATTGACTTCAAAATCAAATTTTCTTGCAATCAAACCCTCCATAAATTCAATTAAGCCTTAAATAAAATTTAATTGAGTCCATAAATGTCTGATTTTAGACTTTTCTTCCTCAAATTAAATTTTATTTGTCAACAGGGCTCACATCAGTCAACAAAATACTATCAAATTTTAATCTTTGAATTTTTAAACCTCCTCAACCAATTTTTGATCATTTTCTGAGCGTTCTGGCATCCTTTATTCAATGTTATATTTTTTTAATCATATTTTTTATTTTTTTATTTTTTTTTGAAGAGAGAAAAAATGTGAATTGGTGAATAACCCAAAAATGGGTTCTGATAGTTGCCCCCTCTTTACAGTGCTTACAACCAAAATCTCGCAGGTGGTTTTAGATTATAAGCTTTGTAAAGAAGAAAAAGGAAAATGATCACATTATCTTAGGCAACCTACCCTTTTTAAAGAAAAACGGTCTGCTTTCACAGGTGACCTCCCATTTTGAAGAAAAACGGTCTATTTTCACGGGCGACCTATCCACACACTCATTCTTACCCTAGTCTATTTTCATGGGCGACTTACCTACACATACTCAAAGTGGTCTATTTTCAGGGGCAACCAGCCCACAAACTCACGCTTACAGTGGTCTATTTTCGTTGGCGACCTCCCATACATACTCAAAGTGGTCTATTTTTAGGGGCGATCAGCCCACACACTCACGCTTACCTTGATCTATTTTCATGGGCGACCTACCCATAAATACTCAAAGTGGTCTATTTTCAGGGGCGACTAGCCCACACACTCATGTTTACCCTGGCCTATTTTTATGGGCGACCTGTCTAAGTACTCAAAGTGGTCTATTTTCAGGGGTGACCAGCCCACACACTCACATATACCCTGATCTATTTTCATGGGCGACCTGCCTACACGTACTCAAAGTGGTCTTACCCTAGTCTATTTTCATGGATGACCTGCCCACACCTACTCAAAGTGGTCTATTTTCAGGAGCGACTAGTCCACACACTCATACTTACCCTAGTCTATTTTCATGGGTGATTTGCCCGCACATGCTTAAAGTTGTCTATTTTCAGTAGCGACCAGCCCACACACTTACACGTACAGTGGTCTTTTTCCATGGCCGACCTGCCCAAGTAGAAAAAGGAAGAATGGTCTCATTATAATGGGTGACCTACTCAGGAGAAGAAATGGTCTCATTGTAATGGGTGACCTACTCAGGAGAAGGAATGGTCTCATTGTAATGGGTGACCTACAAAAAAAAAATGGAGAATTGGTCTCACTGTAATGGGTGACCTACCCAAGTGGAAAAAGAAAAGAATGGTCTTATTATAATGGGTGACCTACCTAGGTGCAGGAATGGTGCCATTATAATGGGTGACCTACCTAGATAAAAAAAACATGGAGAATGGTATTATTGTAATGAGTGACCTACCCAAGTGGAAAAAGGAAAGAGTGGTCTCATTGTAATGGGTGACTTACCCAGGTGGAGGAATGGTCTCACTGTAATGGGTGACCTATCAAGATAAAAACATAGAGAATTGGTTGAATGGTAATGGATGACCTACCTAAAAAATAGGAAAAGGGAAAAGCGGTCTTGTTGTAATGGGTGATCTACCCAAGTGAAAGAATGGTCTCATTATAATGGGTGACCTACCCAGATAAAAAAAACATGGAGAATTGGTTGAATTGTAATGGATGACCTACCTAAAAAAATGGGAAAAAGGAAAAGTGGTCTTGTTGTAATGGGTGATCAACCCAGGTGAAAGAATGGTCGAATTGTAATAACTAACCTACCCACACAAAACATGGCGAGGGCTCAAAAGCACACTCGAAAGGAGGTAGGGTTACAAAATGCACTACCTAAGAGGTGAGAGCTCAAAAGTGCACTCAAAAAGAAGGTGAGGGCTCAAAGGTGTACTGGGAATGAGGTAGAGTTATAAAATGCACTACCTAAGAGATGAGGGCTCATAGGCGAACTCAAAAGGAAGGTGAGGGCTCAAAGGATACTAAAAAAAAGGTGAGGGCTTAAATGTGCACTAAGAAAAAAGATGAGGGCGCAAAGGCGCACTAAAAAAGAAGGTGTGATGATGGATTAAGGATCTGCTGAAATGTTGAAAACAATGTATTATGATTAATATGCATGAATACGTACCTGAGAAATATAGGTCCCTTTTTTTTGTACGGAGTCCTCTTTTTCCTAAAAGGTTAAATCTTGGATAGCAAACTTCGATGACTTTTTCATTCTTGATTACTCAAGTCACATCATATGAGCTAGACCTCTGAAAGAGTTTTATTGATCATTCCTTTATCTCAAGGGTTGTCCACTCTACCATTGTGTTTTTTAGGAAGGAAATCATGGAGCCAGCCCTACCATATGCTTTTGGATTGTCCCCCAGCTTGATCATGTCTTAAAGTGTTCAAATTAGGTTTACTTTGGGGTGAGGATATGTGAAAGTAAGTTGGGGTTTTTCGTACAAGGAAATGTTTTCATGCAAAATTTTTGGAACTTCCAAATCATTTTGACATTGGTTCAAAATAAACTTGTTCTAAAGAATTCAAGCGATTCCTATGGACAAATTTCTTAAAGTGATGGATGCCTTTTGTTTTGTTTTTGGGTTAAAGATGAAGTGACATCTGGTTGGTCATAAAATGTTTAAATTTTAATTTAAGGGTTATTGAGAACTGAATCGGATCAAAGCATTTATTTTATTTGCATGAATAATGATTTGACCCGCACGAGAAAGCACTGCCTACCGATCCAGATTGCTTGCTTTTGATAAAAAAGGGCTTGATTAGGTACGTAATGTAGGCTTTGGCTATTGGTTACGAAGAAAAAGATATTTTGCAAGCTCAAAAGGTGTTTAAAAGATTTTAAGACTAAGGAACACTTGTGCTTATTTCCTGACCTTTTTCTTTTGAATTTCTTTCCAAAATGGTTTGTCATGCCCCCCTAGTGTCGGGTTTGGGCTCTTTCTCTTTGTTTTCTTCATTTTTGTTTGGTTGATCATAATCACCTCAGTTGTTTTTATAAGAAGCTCAAATCTTTTGGATCCTTTAGATTTTCTTTATCATGCCCCAGCTTTGTGTGGGCAACTTTGATCATTAAGTTTTTTTGCACTTGCCTCCCAGTGTGAGGTGTGATCCTAGTCAAAGTTATTTTAAAAAATATAATACCTCAAAATGGGACTGCAAAGGATATATTTCAGCTTTGTGAAAGGATTGTCAAAGATGGCCTTTTCTTATCTCAAACTCATGCATGGAGAATCGATAGGTCTTGCTTTCATACATGTGTCGCACCCTCGTAAGCGGAGCGTGGCGTCACGGCGATCCTCGATTGGTTTCGGGTTCGGGGTCTTTTGTTTTATGTAAAAGGGAGTCGCCACCTAGTATTAGGGTCACTAGGAACCTTGACTGGTCTTTCAAAGATTCTAAGGCAAGGGACTGGTTGGGTAAAGGGAAGGTATTATCACCCCTAGTACGCCCTACCTAAGATAAGCTGCTTGGTACTTGGTTTGGCTTATAATTGCTATGGTGTTGGTGTTTTCTAATCCCATCAGTTTTCCTAGGTTTGATTCAAACTAAATTTATTAAGATAGAAATCCAAGGAGATTCCATGTGCTTTCAAAGCTCATTTTTCCCTTAGTATTTCAAGAGTTTGCGACTCGTAAATCGCAAGGGGGAGGGACAAAAATTTAGAAATCTAGGGCGCTTTAAAAACCTATTTTTGCCTTAGTGTTTTTTTATACTCTCACGGCTCGTAAACCATGGAGTAAAATAAATTGAAATGTCCTCGATTATAATCAAGGCTTCTTTCAAGGATGTGTGCGGATTTATTATTACTAGAAAATTATTTTGGATATTTACCACTCCGGGTTTCTTTATCCAAATATTAACAATGAATAATAACAAATTATTCCCAATAATATTTTGGATATTCGTCCTTTAAGGATTTCTTTATCTAAACATTAACGGTGAATAATAACAAGTTATTCCCAATAATATTTTGGATATTCATCCCTTTGGGGTTTCTTTATCCAAACATTAACGGTGAATAATAGATGAATTCCCCAAAAATAAGATTTTGGTATATTTTTTGGAATATTGGCCAATACCCTTTGGAGTTTTACAAACATGTTGTAAAATCCAGAAATGCAAGAAAATAATTTTTTTGGTGTTTAAGAAATCCATGCGAAAACACATTTTTAAAAACTTCCAATATTTTTTGTACATAAAAAAATGTTCTAAAACATGTAAGGATATTGGCCGTATGCAACACACAAAAAAATATTTTTTATATTTTTTTTCGAAAACTCAAGCATCACGGTTAATCCAATTAAAGACAACAAACCCAACCAGGTTACTGGCCCAAACCAGTAACCGGTTCTGCCACAGTTGCATGCATATGCATGCTACAGTGGCAGGGTAATTAATTAGGCAAAAACAAAGAATGAAAGACTTTCCTGCAAGGCAGCGGCTGGAGGCGAAGTGGGCGACGACTGGTTGCTGCTCACGTCTCATTTTCCCCTTGTATGCTTAATTTATCCTCCAGGTTTAGACGAGGCGTTGCCATGCCAAATCATCCCAACTACGGCTATGATCATGCCCAGAACCACATGTAGATTAAGACCATCTTTTCCAAAGAAAAGGCATCCCATGATCAGCACAAGGATCGTCTTTATATGACAGCTGCGAATCCTTCAGCCTCCAAAATAAACCAAATCCACATCACAATGTCCAGCAAGCAACACGCTTCTCGTAGTAGCTCAAGAATAGTGAAACGGAGAGATGAAATTATGCAGGAGAGGAGGGTGTTCTGACGTGTCAAATGCTGTGCGTTCGAAGCAATTTGCAGTTACTGTCTTTGCTTTGCTTTGGAAGTTACGGTGATGTTTTTTTTTTCTTAAAAGAGTCCTGAAGATTCCGAGAGAGAGGGGACAGTGTATGAAGGTAGTAAAAGGGAGTTGCAATCGGGGAGATGGAGGGGAGAGTGTGCGGCTGCTGTGGTTTGGAGGTTAGCTCTTTGTTTGTTTGGCTGGCGGCAGGTCAAAAAGAGTGTCAGGGGAACTCTGGTTAGCTAAGAGGGGAAGGAAAAGCTCCAAGAGAGAAAACGGGTTTAGGGTTTTTTTATCTTTAGGGTTTTTTTTTGTTTAGCTCCCTTTTTTCTGAAAAATTGCCCTTTTCTGAATATTTCCCCCCCCCCCCCCCCGCCCCTTCTCTATGATTAAGGGTTCATTTATATATAAATCTCTACATGTACTATTCAAGGAAATATTGCAATAATTATTGCAGAGATTATCTTCTATAATCAGCACCAACAAATCCTATATATTGGTATTTTATATTGCATTGATTATTTTCTATAACTAGCACGAATCAAATCATCTATCTATGGTATTTTATTTTGCAGTAATTATATATGATTCAATAATTATCTCCTTGACATATTGCTTCCTTGATATTAGTCATGATGCTCTATGTTATCGCCACATGTAAACCCATTTTTTTTTTTTTTGAAAAATTTATCAAAACATGGGTCAAAAATTGGGTAGCAACAAATGCCCCCTCTTTACAATGCTTACGAAGCAAAACCCCTCAATGTTTTGCATAGTATGCTTGTAAGGAAAAAAAAGTGTTCCTTGCTTGCTGAGCGATCCACTCATCCAAGGACTTCACTTTTTTAAAAGAACATGGTCTCATTATCGTGGGTGACCTGATATATTTTTTTTAAAGAAAATTGGTCTATTTTCAAGGGTGACCTGCCCACGCATACTGTAACCTGGTTTATTTTCAGGGGCGACCTGCCCACATACTCACGCTGGTCTATTTTCACGGGCGACCTGCCCTTTTGAGTGGGTTAATCTAAGATCCCATCTGGCGATCTCCTTTAATCCAAAGTAAAGTTGATGTGTAGCTCGGTTAACCTGAAATCCCATCTGGCAATTCCCTTTAACCAAAGCTAAATTCGGTGTGTGGTTGGGTTAACCTGAGATCCCATCTGGCGATCTCTTTTAACCACAACCAATACAAAAATACGTGTGTGGTCTCATTATGACGGTTAACCTACCCAAATTAAAATTCTTAGAAAACTCCACGCTTTTCTAAGAAATGGTCTCAATATCGAGTGACCGGCCCATCTTAAAATTCTTAGAAAACTCCACGTTTTTCTAAGAAACGGTTTCAATATCAAGTAACCGACCCCTCTTAAAATTCTTTAGAAAACTCCTCGTTTTTCTAAGGAATGGTCTCAATATCGGGTGACCTGCCCATCTTAAGATTCTTAGAAAACTCCACGCTTTTCTAAGAAACGGTCTCAATATCAGGTGACCGGCCCATCTTAAAATTCTTAGAAATCTAAGAAATGGTTTCAATATCAGGTAACCGGCCCCTCTTAAAATTCTTTAGGAAACTCCACGCTTTTCTAAGGAATGGTCTCAATATCGGGTGACCTGCCCATCTTAAGATTCTTAGAAAACTCCACGCTTTTCTAAGAAACGGTCTCAATATCAGGTGACCGGCCCATCTTAAAATTCTTAGAAAACTCCACGCTTTTCTAAGAAACGGTCTCAATATCAGGTGACCGACCCATCTTAAAATTCTTAGAAAACTCCATGCTTTTCTAAGAAACGGTTTCAATATCAGGTAACCGGCCTCTCTTAAAATTCTTTAGAAAACTCCACGCTTTTCTAAGGAATGGTCTCAATATCGGGTGACCTGCCCATCTAAAACTTGAAAAGAAAACATCATACCTTGAGGAAATAAAGCAGTGCTGGTTCACAATTCCTATCCTTTTCCATAGTTTCGTTGACCTGAGATTTTGGACCTCAGCGGTTTTTCAAAAACTTGGAACTATTTTGGCCTTCGTCACACCTTCTCCTGCCAGGTTAGTGTTATGACGATATAACATGCATGTTTTTTGTTTCCTATTTTGGAAACATAGGTCCCCTTTTCTGTTGTAGACTTATTGAGATCTTGTTTCCATTTGTTTGTCCGACTTGTCCTCTTGAAACATAATATGCTCCACGCGCTATATTTCTTATCCTTCTTATGTTTGGTGAAAAGATCTCTAGTTCCTTATGGGGCCTTTTCTTGCTCCATTGAACGTTGCTTTGTAGTATACTTTTGCCGAAGTTTTAATTGCCTTTTTCATTTTTGAGAAATTATTTTTAGGAGGAAAACTAAAACAAATTTGGTTTTGTTCATGAAAACTTTCAATGCAATCATTTCTCATAAAGGTGCTTCAGAGGTTTTTTTATGATGATATCCCTTTAATGTTGGGCTTTGATTCACTATGTTTCCTTATGTGCACTTCTTGCCCCTAGTGTAGTGTGCAATACCTATCAGGTTTAAATTTGGTTTGCATCCCTCGAATTTGAGAATTGATGGAGTCATCTCCTTAGTAAAAGATTTTGAATGCTATGAGATCATGCATTTTACGAAGAAAAGGTTCTTTATAGAGAAAATTCATGGCCGAACTTTACTTTATTGATCGGGAAGCATAGTATTTTTTATAGAGTCAGCATTCACAGGTCTAACTAGATCTTTTCCATCAATTCTAGATAAAAATAAAGCTCCTCCCGAGAATGCTTTCCTTACCACGTAAGGGCCCTCATTGTTTGGCACCCATTTACTCTAATCTTCTTATGGTAAAGGCTATATTTTCTCCAGTACAAGATCTCCTTCGTGGAATCCTCGAGGACAAACCTTCTTATCATATGGTTTGGCCATCTTTGATGATGACAGATTGCAGCTATCCTCTTTTCACTAATCATATTCAACTATTCATATCTAACTTTTACCCGCTCTACCTCTTCTAGCTCTGAGTCTATCAATACTCTTAATGAGGGGATTTCAACTTTTAAAGGCATCACCGCCTCCATTCCATATACCAACATATACGGGGTGGCTCCTATTGAGGTTCGAACTTCGGTGCAATACGCGTGAAGGGCCAATGACAACATCTCATGCCAATCCTTGGAGGTGAATATCATCTTCTGAGTAATCTTCTTGACATTCTTGTTAGCAACTTCTACCGCACCATTCATTTTTGGCCTATATGGCAAGGAATTGGAATGCTTGATTTTCCATGTAGTGTAGAGTTCTATTATCATCTTGCCATTAAAGTTTTGGGCATTTATTAGGTATAATCTTTTCTAGTTGACCATATCGACAGATCAAATCTTTTTTCATAAATTTCTTCACCACTTTTTTGCCTCTAAACATCTCAAAAAAAATCTCGTTAGATGATTTATTTACATAAAGTTTCCCCATCAAGACAGAAATCCCTTGCCAACCTCCTCAAAGTCTTCTTGTCGATTGTGGATGCCCCCATGAGATATGTCTGGTTTTTGGATGAAATTCTTGGGTTTCCATATATTTCTCTCTCAACTAAGCAACAATGAGCTGGGTTATTTCTTATATCAATGTGTACCGACTGTACCTTATGCCCAAAGTCTATTCTAGCTATAGAAGCTAACGTGACCAAAGCGTCAGCAAAATGGTTTCCTTCCCTTCCTAGATGGGTGAACTTTATTTCCTCAAATTCTCTAGCCAATTTAGACAGTTATTCTTGGTAAGGTCTCAACTTCTCATCCTTGATTTGCCATTTTCTTTCACTAATCAAAATCGAGTCTCCATACATATCTATCTTTCTAATATTCAACTCCAATGCTGCCTCTAAAACAAGAATGCAAGCTTCATACTCCTATGTTGTTATTGCTCCCAAACTGCAACTTAACTAAAATCGAATACTACTTTTTATTATGAGAGATTATCATTACATCAACTCTATTACCACATATGTTTACAGCACCATCAAAGTACATAGTCCACCAATCTAATTTTCCTTCCTCAACTGAAAACACATCTTCATCAAGAAGTACTGCTTGATTTTCTCGAAAACTTCTTCACAGTCTTATTCTAAATTCCGAAATTCTTCTTCCTTAACAATCAAAGATTGGGTCACAAGTCATGGTTAATTGGGATATAAACCGAGCAATGTAATTCAACATTTCTAAGAACTTTCTTACATCCTTCTCATCCTTGGGAGTTGGCATAGATTGAATAGCCTTTACTTAACCAAGGTCCACTTCGATCCCTTTATCACTCATCCTAAATCCCAACAACTTCCCAAATTTCACCCCGAATGAACACCTTGTATGGTTAAGCCTCAACTTGTACTTCCTTGGTCTTTCAAACAATTCCTTCAATATTTGGACATGATTCTCTCCCTCCCTAGATTTAGCAATCATGTCATCCATGTATATTTCACTATTTGTGCATCATGTCGTGAAATAGGGTTACCATGGCCCTTTGGTAGGTGGCCCCAACATTCTTTGACCTAAATGGCATGACCTTGTAACAAAAGGTTCTCATGGTGTTACAAATGTTGTCTTCTTCTTATCCTCTTACGCCATTTTTATCTGATTGTAGCCCGAAAATCCGTCCATAAAAGAATATGTGGAGATACGTGCTGTATTTGTCAAACATATCTATGTGTGGTAGACAAACTCTAATTTTATCTTCCTTTTTTGGTACAATCACTATGTTGGACACCCGTTGTAGATATTTGACTACTTCTAGAAAATCGATGTTCCACTACTTTTCAATTTCTACCTTTACTTTGATCAAGACATCCGAATGGATTCTTCTCAACTTTTCCTTAACCGATTTGCATCCTTCCACCAGCAGTACCCTTTGTACTACAATATCCGTATCTAAGCCAGACATATCTTCATAGGACCAAGCAAAAACATCTATATAATCTCAAAGTAACCAACTCTTCTCTTTCTTTAGGAGTGATCAAAACCCCTATCTTCAGCTCTCTCTTGATTTCTTCATTACGCACATTTATGGTTTCAAGTTCCTCTTTAACAGGTCTCCAAGCTTGTTCATGTTGTCCTATTTTTATCCCATTCTTCCTCTTCTACAACTACTATGTATTCTTTAAAGTTTGGTCATTCATTCTCAGTATAAAGTTCAGGTGTTTGTTTTGGAAGATCCACTTTGAAAACGGAAAGTGATGTGTAAAAACATCAAGATGAACTTTTGAAAATGCATGATCTCATTAAAGGGAAAAGGTTGTCTCAAAACATTTGTTCGAGCAAAACCGATTAGGTGTGCATCATCATTCCAAATTCCTTCAAGCTCTTTTTGGCACTAGGTGTGACCTTTCATCATTTTCCTTAGTCAATTGTTATGGATTCTAGAAGGGGGACCTATGTTTCTAGGTC
>Ga0325403_1002907_pt1 | contig 15395 bp, 9 predicted proteins | sample PopdelMetagenome_19_FD_205665 | JGI IMG/M metagenome (GOLD analysis project Ga0325403, IMG submission 205665) | Populus deltoides microbial communities from Bellville, Georgia, United States - Xylem-PdKOR-R4 | ecosystem: Host-associated > Plants > Phyllosphere > Stem > Wood/Secondary xylem...
CGAATTTTCAATACAAATGAATAAATTCGAGGGAATTTCAGAGAGAGAAGGATCAGAAAATTAGGGTTCAATTCTGGGTATTTTTCGGGTGGAGGTGCTGGGAGTTCAGGAACCAGACGCTGTGGGCCGTCGTACTATAGTCGCTGGTTTCAGTAGAAAAAAACACATGGAATTATTTATTATTATTATTTTTAACTCTATGTCGCAAAAATTCTCTTTTTAGTTTTTAGTAATAATAATAATCAGTGACTAATAAAATGGAGATCATGTGGTGGTGGTTGGTTGGTCCAGTCGATGTATGATTGGGATGGACGGTTATTGATGGGTTTTTGCGTTTAATGGATGAATTTGATTGTTTGTGTTTTTAGTTAAAAATATATTAAAATAATATTTTTTATTTTAAAAATTTTATTTTAAACATTAAAAAAATTAATTAAAAAAATCATATTTTTATAAAAACTTTTTACTACTCAAAAACAAATAAAATCTAAGAGTACTTCTCGAAAAACATTTATGATATTTTAAAGAAAAAATAAATATAAATAGTAAAAATAAAATGCATAACTTATCATAAAATTATTTTTATTTATAATTTTTTTAAGTGAACATGGATTACAATTAATAAAATATCATTATTTACTTTTTAAACACTGTTCTTTTCTAACTCTCTTAATTTAAATTCTTTTTTAATGGTACGAAAACTACTTTTTTCACTGTAAAATTCGTCACAACTTATTTTTTTTTTTTATCATTGGCTCAGGTTGGAAAATAATAGGAATTTGTTTTCCAATTAATTTAAATTTGAGAATTGCGTGGATGAATTTAAATAAGCTCAATCACACGTTACTCAAGTGATATTATTAGGTCTTTAATTTTAAAAGAAATCTTGAATTCAAATCTTGTAGGGGAAAAAAATAGTTCAAATTTAAATCGTTTACCAACTAAATAAAGTTTAACCTGAGTAATATTTTTCCAAAACATGCCTGAACCGCTAAATAAAAGTTCAGTGGTGTTATTTTTATTTTGTACTTTTCTTGGCAAAATATAACATGAATTTAATTTACTTGATTTTTTTAATAACAGTAGATATTCGGATGAGTTTATGTTTACTTTAACTAATCCTCCGAGATTTTAAAGTTAACGATCATGTAAGTCTTTATTGACCTTAAGATGTGTGACACTCGAACTGATAACCTCTGAGGAGTAAACTTAGGACTTTTATAACATGCGGGAATCTTTGGACCAATTTTTTAAATTAATTGTGCATATGATTGATTAAAAAAATTATTCTCATAAGAGTTTCAAGATTTATAATATTTTACTGGTGTCTTTAGGAAAAAAAAAATACTCCATGCATATATGCATAAAGTGGAAAAATCGAATTATAATGAAAATAAATGTTTAGTCTCTTTGAGTTTTTATACAAACATGTCAACTTTTCGAACCCGTTTGGTAACGAGGTTGCGTTTGCGTTTTGTTTAAAACGCAGATGCAACCCGTTTGGTAAACAAAAAAACACATTTTACTGTGTATGGGCCCCATGTTTTTTCACGTCCGAGACGTAAGAAAAGAAAAGGCAGCATTTTGCTGCTTTGTAGATACTGTTCACGCTAAATTTGATTAGCATGAACAGTGTAGCACACACTGTTCAGTGAACAGTGCAAGAGATTTGCACTGTTCACTTGAAAAATAACGAACAGTGCAATTCTCTTGCACTGTTCACACTTTTTTTTTTTACTACATTTACATTTAAAAAAAATTAGTTTTAGAGTAAATTAAATTCATTCACACTATGATGTGAACAATATTTGTTTTCCTGAAAAACTAGTATATAGTGAATTAAATTCACTCGCACTATAATATCAATTTTATACCTGGTAATATTTTATCTAATTTTATTACACGCTCAAAATATTATGAAAACTATAGTTCTTATCGGATAAATTTTGTACGTAATGGAATTATAAATAGTTTAATGGAATAATAAAAAATATTTTATATAAAGTATTATTTATTTCATGATGTAATAGGAGTAATTAATTTTACAATATTTAAATTTAAAACCATCAATATTAATATATATTTTTTAAAATTATTTTATAACCTTAATTTCAAAATTATTCTTAACCAAACACATTAAACTACTTTTTATTCAACCTCAATTTCAACCACAGTTTTAACCAAACACCTATTTTTTCAAACCAACCACAACTAAAAGTACTTTTTTTAAAACAACTTTTTTTAAACCACAACCACAACAGCTACCGCAATACCAAACACACTCTTCATCATATTTTATGAGATCACAAAACATAAATCACCTATTATGAAAAAATCTAATTAATTGTTAGCTCTACAACTAATAATAAACATCAAATCATCCACCAATGACACGCTAGTTTTCTCTACTCTAATGCTTTGTATAGTCTCTCTTTCACACACATAATCTTCTTTTATAATATTTATTAACTTAAGCATTGAAGGTTTCTTTATTCTGACATAAAACTTGTTTTGCAGAAAAGATTATGGACCCAAAACCAAGCTCAATCACTCTACCAACCCAGAACACAACCATAAAAAGCTTAGTTCCTGTTTGAAGTTTTCACAACTCCATCAAGGCTTATTTCCTAGCATCTATAATTTTATGTTTAACTTTTGTTCATCTTTAATAGGCAAATGTTAAACAGATATGGATTATTAATAAGTAAACTATATAATGGTAAATGAGTGATAAATAAGTATTAAATCTTCGAAAATTGAATATTAGATAGCCACTTGATTGATCGAGTTTTGAGTATTTTGGTGAATAAACACACTTAAACAAGATTTACATCAAACTTGATTGAATTTGAATCTACTAACATCACATCAATTCAAATACTCATTGAATATCAAAATTGTGTGGAACATAAATTTTTTTTTCTTCCTTATATTTTATGTATATAAACTTTCATCGTAGTTTTGACTTTATATTTTATACAAGATCAAGTAAATGATAAGATTGTGCCTTAAACTTAAACATTGGCTCTACTAATTTAAGTTTTTAATTGAAACCGAATGTATTTTATAAACAAATAAATAAACTAAAAAAAGTCAAACAAACAAGTTTTTTTTAAAAAAAAATTGATATTAAATGCACTTTAACTTTCATTTTGTTAGGTTTCATTGTCTTAAAGTTAAAAGAATAGAGAGGAAGAGAAAGAATTCAAACTAAAATAGATGTTTTACCTTTGCATGATATCATTCGTGGTAATATTTTTATTTAAATATTTTAAAAATGAAATCTAAAATTATTGTGTTAGGTAAGATAAGGATGTTTGTTATTTTATAAACACATAAATCATAACTATATATATATAAGTAAATTTTTTTACCTTGTGCCACGTCAACCAATAATTTAAATGCTTAAAACAAGTACACATTCCTTATATCTTGATCTTTTTCTTTATATATTTGAACTTTCTAAGATCAAGTTTTAATTATGTAGAAATAACTCAATCTTTTTTCTCTTTACGCACTCTAATATTTGATATGTGATGGAATTGTTATAAAAAATACCTGAAAAGAGGAAGGGACGAAGAGACCTTCGTATGATTGTCTAGGTTACTCAATTTATCAAATAGTCATATATATATATATATATATGGCCTTTTTATCTTTATATAAGGTAAATTTATCCTCTTTATTTATCTTGAGCACTGTGATATATCAACTTAATGATACATGACTTTAGTCAGTATATCTAATATATTTAGAGGGATCAAATATCAATTTATAAAGATACATGACTTTGGACAATGTATCTTATAAATTTAATTAATGAAGTACATGATTTTTGTCAATGAACATTTAAAACTCATGAACCAAAACCATTAAATTTATTAACTTAATGTGGTCATGAAGGTCATATTTTACAACATTATCCCACTCGATTGAATGATCATATTAAGTTCATTTATGGATTAATTTATACATGTAGATAAGAAAAAAAATAAGTAACACTTAACTAAAAAAACAATTAGAATGGATCATAATGGTTTTGCATAAATTACGTTACATAATTTCTCATATATATCACAATACTAGTACTTATTAAGATGAGTTTTTAATGAGGAAGACTACGAACTATGCATCATGTTCATGTTATAAATAATGACACTAATATTTCAAAGCATTACATCTTCTTCATCATCAAATATCATGCACTAAGAGATAAAGAAAAGGAACAAGTAGTCACATTAGTTAAACATAACTAGAAGTCATTAGTCAAACCCATAGACTTTACAAGCTTACTATACACTCTAGATATTAGTTCTTTAGTTAATGGGTTTGCAATCATCATCTTAGTAACTCTATTGTATCTTTTAGCAATCAAAGTTGTCTTTAGAATACATACCAATTCTTTATCAAAACCTTGGAATTATTTCCTGATTGATGCCAAGTATTCATATGCCTTATCGTTTATAGGAATTGACTTATAAAGATTCTTAACAATTTTGATGTTTATGGTCATGAGACTTAATCTATTGAAAAGTTCACAATTCTCGTAAGGCTTTTTTCTTGAGGTGAACTTACGTTAGTCATTTTTATTGGTTCATCGTGCAAAGATATTATTCTAAATTTAAACACTCTAAAGTAATGAGTATATGTTCATTCCAATATGAAAAATTAGAACCTTTTAACTCTGAAATATTTGACATATGATCTAAAAAAAAGTCAAAGTAGTTGTTTAGTAAAACTTTAAAGTGACACTAACATATATTTTATTAAGCAATTCATTGCATCATCATATCCATTCTTTAGGATATAAAAAAACATGCCATTAATTCACTCTGTCATACTTTAATATCATAAAGGAGATGTTAAACACTTTTAAATATATTAAACAATTCACTTATTATAATCATGGGCTTGTAACATCATAAACTTGTTAAAATTGAGATGCTCATACCTTTGGGTATCAACATTTCAATTTTGTAAAAATATAAGTACCTTTTGAACAATTTATACTTTTACAATCATAACCTCATAAAAAATTATCTAATCAATTGTACTTCAATGTCATATGAATAGGTTGCTTTGATGATTATCAATTTAAACATAAAAAAATCATAATAGTTGATCATGACATATATGTATAATATACATAATATTATCACGTGTTAGATAATATGAGGATCTTTATTATTTTATGAACACATAAATCATAACTTTATATATATATAAGTAATTTTCATACTTTGCACCATTTTAACCAATATGCTTATCATAAATACCTATTCTTTCTACTATGATTTCTTTATTCGTATCTTTTGACTTTCTAATATCAATGTTCAATTATACATAAACAACTTGATCTTCTCTTCTTTACTCACTCTAATATTTGACACGAGTGATGAAATTGTTATATAAAAAATATGCGATTGGATAAAGGAATAATTGTCCAAGTGACCCGATTCATCAAAGAGTCATAAATATATACATAATCATTTATCTCTTTTTAAGATTGATATACGCTCTTTAATTATCTTAAACAATATGATACATTAACTTCATGATATATTAATATTTATGGTATATGATATTGGTAAATGTATCTAATGTATTTAAGAAAATCAAATATCAATTCATAAAGACACATGACTTTAACTAATGTATCTTATAAAGATACATAACTTTTGTAACAATTCTAATGTATCAATTCATAAAGATACATGAATTTTGTCAATGAAAATTTAAAGCTCATTAACCAAGACCACTGAATTATTAACTTAATATGGTTATGAATACCATATTTTTATAGCATATTGCTCTACTCGATTCAAAATTCTACCCATATTGAACTCGAGATTTATGTGTAATACATGTATATATTTGTTTCTATAAAGTTGGTAAAAATTATATATTTGCTATTTACTATATATAATGAATTTAAAGAAAATAGGTTTTTTTTTAGAAAGAAGGAACCTAATATCCCATCTCTCTTTCTTAGTCGCACCACAACACACAACACTACTTGACTGCAATGCCACTCAGAGCTCGTTTGTTTACGCGGCTGCGGTTACGTTTTAATTAAACCACAGATTTAAACTATTTGTTAAAGATGAAAATGAGATTTACTGTGCATGGATCCCATATTATTTTTGCTTCCGAAACGCAGGGAAAGAAAAGCAAGGAATTCCAGCTTTTCACGCACTGTTCATGCTAATTGCACTGTTAACTGAACAATGCAATTAGCATGAACAGTGTAGCATGCTACACTGTTCCGGTCAGACCGGATTCGGTCCAAAACTCAACATGCATTAAACCGGGTCCGATCTAGTAAAATAAAAAATAAAAATTATTTTTAATTTTTTAATTGTGTTTTATTCGAAAAACTAGTGTTTAACATTATTCAATGACATTACGTAAATTAGACAGAGATCACTTGATGACGTGATGAAATATAAAAAAATATTTTATATAAAGTATTATTTATTTCATGATATAATAACAATAGTTAATCTACAATACTTAAATTAAAAACCATAAATATTAATATATATATTTTTTAAATTATTTTATAACCTCAATTTCAAAAGCATTATTAACCAAACACATTAAACTACTTTTTATTCAACCTCAATTTCAACCACAGTTTTAACCGAGCATACATAAATACCAAATCAACTTCAACTAAAAACACTTTTTATAAACACAACTTTTTTCAAATCACAACCACAACAGCTACCATAACACCAAACACATAATTTCATAAAAAAAGTAGTCAACTTTTGTGCTAGCTGTTGTGGTTGTGGTTTGAAAAAAGTTCTTTTATAAAAAGTACTTTTAGTTGAGGTTGGTTTGGAAAAATATATGTTTGGTTAAAACTGTGGTTGAAATTGAGGTTGAACAAAAAGTAGTTTTAATGTGTTTGGGTAAAAGAATGCTTTTCAAATTGAGGTTATAAAATAATTAATATATATATATATATTAATATTGATGATTTTTAATTTAAATATTGTAGATTTAACTACTGTTATTACATCATGAAATAAATAATATTGATATCAAATATTTTTTTATTATTCCATTAAACTATGTGCAATTTCATCACGTACGAAATCTACCAAACAAGGACTATATTTTCCATGGTTTCTTAAGTGCGCAACAACAAAAACTGAATTTTTTGTTACGTCTTTAAGCGATCTCCTTCTAATTTTTCGAATAAAACACAAATAAAAAAAACATAATTTTTTTTCACTATGAATAATGCCAAGTGAATAGCATTGTTCACTTCAAGGGCACTGTTCACTCTTGAAGTGAACGGTGCCTTGGTGAATTAATTCACCAAGGCACTGTTCACTGCAAGAAGTGAATTAATTCACCTAGGCACTGTTCACTTCAAGAGTGAACAGTGCCCTTGAAGTGAATAGTGTCCAGGTAAATTAATTTACCTGGGCATTAGACGCAGCCATGTTTTTTATAAAACAGCTTTTTTAACGGGCCCCACGTATACAGTAATTCGTGTTTTATTGTTACCGAATGTATTATTTACGCGGTTTGCTTTAAAAGCAACCGCAGTCGCGTAAACAAACGACCTCTTTTAGACCGTACACCATCTCCCTTTGTTTTTTCCTTTTCCAAAATCCACATCCAATTTGCCATTAACCCATGCTTTTTGTAAATATCAGACACTAACAACATCCAATTTGCCATTAACCCATGCTTTTTGTAAATATCAGACAGTAGCAATATTTCTTTCCTTGAAATCCAACACCATTCCCGATCTCTTAAACTTGTCATCACCATTATTTCAATAGGTTGGGTTACTTCTTTTGGGCTCAAGTCGTGCCAGTGTTTTCTTATTTGATAATGCAGGCAAAACAAAGCTCTCACCATTGTTACAATGATTTCGTTGCTTGAGGAATATGTTTTTTTACTAAAAATTTTTTTTTTTTGGGTGTAATGCTATCCACTTGTAATCGGTGAGAAAATCACTCCACATTATAAATTATTCTAGCCATTTAACCCATGTTTCGTCACGAATTATAATTTTTTTTCAAAAAAATTTTAGGCATATAGGGTTCTTCAAAGTGTTTTTTTACATGAAAAATTCAAAATGTAAATTAAAAAGCCTATGCAATCATCTAATTAAATAAATCAATAATTATTTATGTAAATAAAAAAAATTCGCTAATAATAACCAAGAAACAAACTGTAAAAATGAAGCATTCAACCGATTGTGTTTGGTAAACTTATTTATTTAAATAAATAAAAGATAAATTCACCATAAAAAAACCCATGACTTAAACAACAAATACAAATAAAACTAACTGAATAAACTCACGCCATAAAAAAATTACGCAAGGTCAAACATATCAACAAAATATAAGAAATGAACACTTGCCGATATGATAAAAATATATAAAAACATATATAAAAAAGCCTCGAGCAAATTCGACAACCAACCTAGATCAACAAACCAAACATATGATCTATGATATGAAATTGGGATGCTCCTATATATAGGAAACCAAAAAAAATACTAGCAAAAAAATATTTGAAAAAAATGCTTTAAAGAAAACAAAAGTTGACTCGGGCTAATCTTTCAGATCTATGACCTGGATCATGAGACTAGGGTGATCCCATTAAAGGCAAACCTGAAAAAAAAACCAAGAAGCAAGATTCTTAATCAAACAAATATTTAATGATGAAATTGCGAAAAAAAAATCAATAAAAAATAACAATGCAAAACAAAATAAAAAGCAATTAAAAGAGTTAAGACTAAATTTGACATGAAAATTAAATGAAATTAAATGTTTAGGGGTGGAATTGAAAAAAACAAACTAAATAAGAAAATGATTAAAAAATAGTAATTAAAATAATTATGACCACATTTGACATAAAAATTAAATGAAATTAATGCTTATTGATGAAATTGAAAAAACAAATCAATCAAGAAAACAATTTTAAAAAATAGCAATTAAAATAATGAAGATCGAATTTGATAAAACATTAACAAAATCAAACCACCAGGGATGAAATCAAAAATAAAATTCAATTAGAAATAATTAATGTAAATAAAACAATTGCAATTAAGAAAAGAAGGACCGAATTAAAAGATAAGAGAAATTAAATGGTTGGTATATTTTTTTTGCATGGCCAGCACGCATCACCGAGGGAGGAAAATGATGCTAAGATAAATCCAATGATGTGGCAGAATCACGATTCAAACCACCGGAATCAATTACACGCGCTGCCTGAAGACGGCGAAACGGCTGACACGTGCAAGGTACATATCAACAACTTTTTATTTATTTATTTATACAAAAAACAAAAATGCCCCTAGTGCTAAACAATAATAACAAAAAAAACTATTATGAAATTACAATCAAGCCCTTAAAACCAAGGTTAAAAAAATTAAATGGCAAGGGTAATGGAGTGATCACATTGTTTATTAATTTGTAAAAAAAAAAAAATGCTCCTAGGACTAAACAACAATAAAAAAACTATTATGAAATTACAATCAAGCCCCTAAAACCAAGGCTAACAAATTTTAATTGTAAGGGTAATGGAATAATTAAACAATTCATTTAAAAATTAAAATTACTATAAGACCTCTAGATCAAAGGTTTTTATTGTTAACTTTTTAAGGGCAATATGATAATTGTATTATTATAAAAATTAAAAAAACATTGTTTCCTTCAAAAAAATAAAGAACGATAAATTAACCGTGTGCAAAGATCATTTTACCTCTCAAGCAAAACCTTATAAATAAAAAGATGAAAGGTAAAATGATAATTTCATTACAACCCAAGACACATTTTATTGTGGATTGGACTACAGTGAAACACACATGTGGTTTTGTTTTTTAGTTAATATATTGACAAATCCATGCCCATTTATAAGCTCCCGTTTGGGAGTGCGGCTTGTTAAAATTTAATTTTTTTATTTTTAGATTTTTTTTATGAATAGATGTTAAAAATGAATTTTAAAACATTAAAAAATATATTATTTTGATGCATTTCTAAGTAAAAAACATTTTAAAAAATTAACCGCAATCACATTCTCAAACACCCTCTAAATTATATATATTGACATCGGAGTATTTTATGTGGTAAATACTGAAAATGTTTAATATACAAATATCATAGTGTAATATTGATAAAACTACAGGGGCTAAATTTATAGTTTATCCTTTCCTTTTTCCCAATTTCCTTACTTTACTAAAATAACCTCTTCGTGTTGGTTCTAAAGGCTGCAGCTTCTGCTCAATTAAAATCCTCCTCTCGGCCCTCACTATAAATTCTGTCATCGATTCCATACCTTTCCACAACCAAGCATAACCATGGGTCACGAAGACGATCCGTACTCTCTCGCTCTCTCCCCCCTCCCTCAATTCTTTGAATTCATTTTCTTTTCGATCAATCTATCTAAAAAATTAGTTTTTTTTTCAATTGCTTTTTTTTGCGTTTCGCTGACCGATTCCCAATCGAGAAAATTACGATTTTTGGTATTCTATTGACCGATGCTTTCTTGTCAGGTATCGTGATGTAGACGGAGAGCCGTTAATGGACTACGACGAAATGCAATCAGATGGCGGAGGACAATCACCGGAACCACACCAGAATCATATCTTAGATGAATTAGAGGATGATATTGACAATTGGGAGAGAGAGAGGTCACAAACTCCGGTATACGATACGGATAAAGTAGGAAAACCTAGAAAAAGATTGGTTAAAAAAGGCGGCGATTCAGGGAGAGAGAGTGGTAGCAGTAGTTATGTGCCGCCGGCGTTTGTTGATGACGAGGAGGGGGATTACGGGGGGTTTGAGAGGGAAGGATCGGTTGGAGATGGGAACTATACCAAGAAATTTGCGAAGGACAAGGAGAGGAAAAAGTTCAGTAAAGGGGAAAAGAAGTTTGGAGGGAAAGGAGGAAGTGAATCGAAATTGGGGCTGAAAAAAGGAATGCCGACGAAGTTGGTGTCTGGAAAGGATGACGGAGAAGTTAAAGAGATGTGGGATACTATCGCTGGTGGCGATTCCGAGGTTCTTTTTTTTTTTTTAATCTGAATTGAGTTTCTTTTTTCTAAGATTTTTTATTCTTTGATGCCTTGATGTGTTTAGTTTTGAATTGATTGTGTTGGATTTCTTATGTTTGTCTATGTGATTGATTGAGATTTCTGATTAATTGACTCGAAGAAGAGATCGAGTGATTTTGGTGACAGTTTGCGGAGCTAAAGTTTTCCGGGTTATTTAGTCTTCATGGTGCTGATTTCGTGGTTGCTAATTTTTGTTTTTGTTGTCGGTATGTTAATTGCTTGAATCAGCATTCTATAGTACAAATTTTTGAGTTTATATGGGCAAGTAATTGGTTGATATCTGATTACTAGTACTAGGTGGCTAAATCTGTTTAAATGGTCGGCACCTTGCTTTATCAACCTCTAGGGTACAATTTCTATCACAGTTTGATGTTGATGTAGTTGTTTACTTGATTCTACATCGTCTTTTTTCAGGACAATATATTAGTAATCTTACAAGTTTTGCTATAGTTCTTACTAATTTTTGTTATATGCTAGTCTCTCAAGGTTCAATTATGTAGTTAATTAACATTAAAAGTCTGATTCGTGCTGCATGACTATCGTTGAGTCTATGATATAGAATAAATCCTGTTTTATTAACTTGTTTTAAGTGCTGGGTCTTTCCTTAGTAACTACTATGTTTTTTGGTTTGTTATTGAATATCTAAATATATTTCAATTTCCTTTGGAATAGGATGATCAAGAGGGTGCTAGGACTGTAGATGATGACAACTTCATAGATGACAGTGGTGTGGATCCTGCTTATGGGTATGGAATTGACAATGAACCACGCTCTCCTACTGATGCTCCTCAGGTTAATAGTCCAGCTCTTTTCCTGACTCTCACTTGTAATTGTAGGCCACCATAGACTGTTTTATTGACGAGGCTCCTGGCTTGTTCAGTATTTTTTTTGCGCACTATTGCTTTGAATTGGTGTTTGGAGACTTTGCTTGTCTTGTTGCAGAGTTCCATAATTGATGTTGCACTATTAATCGACTTTCATCTCTATAATAATATTTATGTTTGCCGGTTGACATGCTGTATATTGAGCTTCCTAGCTTTTATGTTATTGGGTTTATTATTCCGTTTCTTTCCAGGCAGAGGAAGGTGAAGAGGATGAGGAAATCAAGGATATGTTCAAGATGGGTAAGAAAAGGAAGAAGAATGAGAAAAGTCCTGCAGAGATTGCACTATTAGTTGAGAATGTCATGGCTGAGCTTGAGGTCACTGCTGAAGAAGATGCAGACCTTAATAGACAGGGGAAGCCTGCTGTTAATAAACTCAAGAAGTTGCCTCTTCTTACCGAGGTTCTCTCAAAGTAAGCTGGCTTTACACAATCTTGTTTTTGTTCCCTTGGAATTTACAGTTAATTTATTGTTGTCTCCTGGTGCAGGAAGCAGCTCCAACAAGAGTTTATAGATCATGGAGTACTAACATTGTTAAAAAATTGGCTAGAACCCCTTCCAGATGGAAGTTTACCCAATATAAATATCCGTGCTGCGATTTTGAAGATTTTGACTGATGTATGCTGGGGTTTTCCACCATCCTCCCCCATTTAGTACTTCTTGTTGCTTCTGAACGAACTTCGCGTGGAGCCTGAAACATTTTTTTTCTCTCATGCAGTTTCCAATTGATCTGGAGCAGTATGATAGAAGAGAACAATTGAAAAAAAGTGGTCTTGGAAAGGTTAGGGATCTCCTTATGTGATGGTAACGAACTTGCTGTTTCTATTGGAACTGAACCAAACTCAGACTGATTTAATACTCTGGCAGGTTATTATGTTTTTATCAAAATCTGATGAGGAAACCACATCCAACAGAAAACTTGCTAAGGACTTGGTTGATAAATGGGTAATGCAATCTCTTTTCATCTCATGATTTTTATTTGTTTAATAACTGCCACCTCTCCTTAATATTTTTTTAGTGCAAAACCTAGGGCATGCATTTACTAGAAAATCATATTAGACTGGCACTCATGGATAGTTTCACTCCTTTTAGGGTTCATTCATTGGTGATCTCTTTTCCTATTTGTTTGAAATGCCTCTTTTCTTTTATATTTAATTGACTTGTCATGTGTTGATCTCAAGTATATAATAAAATTAAACAAAACTTGAATATTTTTCCTTATTGGTATTATTTTTCGGTAAAAAATATCTTTTTCATTAATTGGAAAATATGTGCACAAAGAAGATTTGTATCCGAAGTAATGACATTTTCTTGCATTTCTGCAATTAATAAATATAGAGTCGGCCAATATTTAATAAGAGTACAAGGTTTGAGGACATGAGAAGTGTTGAAGATGATCGGGCCTTCAGAAGGCCAACAGTGAGAAGGTATTTCTTTTTTCACACACTGCCAACTTTTATTACTGTTGGATGTTTGTATATGTGCATGAGTTTCATGTGTCTATGCCTAAAAATTTTTCTTGTGGTAAATTTGTTTGAATCTCAGGCCATCGAATAATTCTGCTGGAATGGCATCAAGGGATGGAGATCTTGATTTGGATATTTCACGGTAAGATGTGACAGAAGATCACTCCTTGCATGTTTGCTGATGATTACTTAAACAACATCTTGTGCCTGTTTGCTTCTATGAACTCCTTGCATGTTTGCTGATGATTACTTAAACAACATCTTGTGCCTGTTTGCTTCTATGATTTTTTTCTGCACGCTATTTTTCTCAATTCTAATCTTCAATTTACATCAATAAAAAATTCAGGGAACGGAAGTCTAGTCAGTCATCAGACAGACAGCATGCATCCAGGCCAGAAGCAACACCATTGGATTTTTTGGTGCGTCCCCAATCTAAGATTGATCCTGAAGAAGTTAGGGCCCGTGCTAAACAAGTAGTTCAAGATCAGCGTCGTCTAAAGGTTGGTTTTTCCATTCCAATATGTGAAAGTGAGCACATAATTGAATCATTTAGAGTTAACAGAAAGTGCTGTGTTGAGTAAAAGGTTAAAATGAGTGGTAGCATGATTACTCACATGGCATGACCTCAATGTTTCAAGATCCACCATTGAGTTGGAACTATTCATGGGACAAGATTGTCTCAATTTGAGCCAAGTTTTTGCGTGTTACTTGGATCCTTATCTAACATGATGCTTTGGAGCCATCCTTTAGAATGTCATTGCCCTCTTATATTGGTGAGGGTTTTCAATTTCAATTGGTCTCTCCTGCAGTATTGTCGGAGACAAATTTGATAGATTCTTATTACTCTCAAATCTTTCCCCTTTCAATAGTTAGCCAAAGCTTATGATTCTAAATATATATGTTCCAAAAAACATTGAACACAATCTAGATCAACTAAAATGCTCGCTTCCAATTCATATGCAACTTGAGGGTTCTTTTTTTGTACTTATTGATGAATGGCTGGTTGAGGTTTGCTTTTGACTCTCCTTTGCATCATGGTTCTCTATAATGTTTATTTGCCTTAAAAAGGAGACTCCTTGGAAAGGTCAATCGATGGTTCGATGTTCTTTTGAGTTTGCAGTATGCACCCATGCTTGTGTTTCAAAGATACCGAGATTTCCAAATTTACTGTTTCTAAACTTAAATGTCAACTGTTACTGGCAGATGAATAAAAAGTTGCAGCAGCTAAAGGGACCGAAAAAGAAGCAATTGCAAGCTACGAAGCTTAGCGTGGAAGGTCGCGGTATGCTCAAATATCTGTGATATTGCCGGTTTCTGGAATCCATTGGCAAGAACGAACATTATTATATAAGAAAATAACGTGTATTGTTATTGCATGGGGCATGGGCTGGTCGTTGGCTGGAAGTAACCGGCCTACAAGTGAAGGGCCATCTGGTTCTTATGCTTCAATCGGTGATATTGTTCGGGAAAATGTAAGCCCATTTCAACTAGATATTGGATTCCCGATTGGCGTAATATCTGTTAAATTAAGCCTACCCCGAATTGACGTGTTGGATGTGTTACTTTGATCGAGCAAATTTGTCAACAACATTGGTGCATGGATGCATGCATGCTTGAAGCTCTTGTTGCAAACTCGTTAATGTTGCTTTGTTGCGGGGACTTTACCTTAATCTGAATTTTTTATAATTTATTTCAGAAAACTATTCAAAATTTTCATTTTTCAAAGGGCAAATTACTTTAAGTATTCTATAATTTGGTTATTTTTTTTTACTTTGCAATCAAGTTTTTAAATATTACATTTTGTAACCTGAAAATTGTAGTACTTTATAAAGTCAATATAAAATATATATTTATTTATAAAATTGCTATTATATTTGAAATAATAATTAAAGAGCTTATTCTTTTCAAAACACCATTCCATATAATGATTAAATAATGTTTTCTATATATATATATATAT
>Ga0325403_1002908_pt1 | contig 15390 bp, 6 predicted proteins | sample PopdelMetagenome_19_FD_205665 | JGI IMG/M metagenome (GOLD analysis project Ga0325403, IMG submission 205665) | Populus deltoides microbial communities from Bellville, Georgia, United States - Xylem-PdKOR-R4 | ecosystem: Host-associated > Plants > Phyllosphere > Stem > Wood/Secondary xylem...
GACTCTTCTTTACAGGGAAAGGCGGCCTATTTATTTCATTCATGTTCATATATTTTTAAACCACACACCCTCTTAATAAAGAAGGTGTTTACAAAACCTAAATCAGCTGCCAAATTACAGAAAACACTAAAAGATAAGACATCAGACTTTTATTATGCCCTAGACACAAAATACTGTGAATTATAACAGTGTAAATATGTTTTTATCCTTGTTAAACAAACTAAGTAGGCCTGCATTTAGGGGTACAATTGTCCTTTTCAAATAATATACTCGTTATTGCAAAATTGATTGGGAACAAAATGATCCGGACATGTTTTTTGTTACAATATAATGATTATTTTGCCATTAAAAACAAAAAAAGAAATCAAGCTTTTGATGAGGGGCTCGTCTTCTTTTATTTTTTTAAGTAGACAGTTAATTTATGGTCATACCCTTAGGAGTGAGAAAATTAACATGACCAAAGGGGCTTCTCCATCTTTTTTATTTTTTAAAACAGTAAAATGACAAAATTACTATTGGATTCCAAGAAAACTAAGCTTGTTTGCAAGGATGTTTTCGTCCTTTTGATATGGTTTTGTTGTAGTTCTCAAGTGGGGCCAAGAGTAATTGGTTATTTTAATATACACATTATTATTTAAATTCAGAAATAGCTTGCGCGCGCTAGCAAATAAGCACTACATGCGTCAAATTGCGCCGAACACTATCTTCAGGATGGCGTTCAATATGCCTCATCATCCCTATCATGATGGTGAGGCATGTGTTCGCAACCGTCACGCGGAGAAGCTACGACCGCAAGTTTATCTCTCTCCACCTCTTTTCTCTCTCTCTTAAAAAAATTGTTTTGGCCATTGCAAAAAAACAAAAAAGTCTAACTATTTGTTTGTTAAGTTAAATTAGATCCTCATTCTTTTGATTGCAATATATTTGGTCTTGAATCATTTATTGAGTTATTTTTTTTTTCAATTTTATCATTTGACACTTGATTTTTATATCATATTAGTCCACATTTTTTTTTCAATTTCATTCCTCCATCTTTTGATTTTTTTTTTTATTAAAACTATTTTTCATTTCAATTAAACTCTCCAATCCCTCTAATTAATGTTTTTTTCTCACCCTCGTTTTTTTCAATCCTTCCTTTTATGTAATTAATTTATTTTTTTAATTTTATCTTTCAACATTTAATTTATTGAAATAATTTATTGAAAATTCAGTTTCGTACAATCTTATTATTCTGCATTAATTTTTTTTTAATATTGGTTTTGTGATTATCTTCAAGTTTTTTCTATGAGTTTATCCCGATTTTATGACTTAGGTTACAATTTTTGCATACCTTTTTTTAATATAAGCTTTTTTTAATTTTTTTTCTATTTCATTTTTCAAAGTATTATTCTAATTCATCTATAATTGTTTTTATACAAATTAAGTTTATTTTTAAAAATAAAAAATGTTGATTTTTAAATTATATTGTTGAAGTGTTCGGCCCTGTATAATATTTTTTATAGTGTGTATTATTCAGTCAGTTTCATATGTGTTTATCTTTTAAGTCATAGGTTTTTTAGGGTGTGAATTTATCTTTTATTTATTTAAATAAATAAATTCAGTAAACACAATCAGATGCATATCTCATTTTTATGTTATGAAATATTTTGATCTTACTTGTATGGGCTTTTCAATTTACATTCTGAATTTTTTTATGTAAAAAAACACATTGAAATAACTTACATACCCGGTATTTTTTGAAAAATAAAAAGTTATAACCCGCGGCAAATCACGGGTTAAATGGCTAGTCAAACTCTAAAATAACATCCCTTTTCTCATTCTTGTTTCTAAGTTTGTACACCAATGCATACTAACATGAAATTTTCTCCAATAAATGCATTTTTGTCATAAAGCATCTCTAAGATAAGCTCATCTACATTCTCCCAAAAAAAAAAAAAAAAAACAGGAAGAAGAAGATGTTATCTTTCAAGAGCATGCATAAGCCTCAAAGATGTTATAATCAGCATGCATGCAGTGCTTTCCTTGTAACATAGTCAAACTGCTAAACTTATTAAACATGTATGCAAAAAATATATGTAAAGGCATCGAAATAACCTTATGGCTCCTTGGACGAGTGGATTGCGCAAGTTTCTTGCAAAAACGCTGGTGACTTCTTGAAGGTCTGCGGCACTGAGTGAAAATGCTTCTACATTTGTTAGGCACCTTACTGTCCTGCTACTAATCAAACGCTGTCCAGGAGTCTTGATTCTCCTTCCATCTGTGGTAAGAACCAAAATTCCATGCTCATGCTCTAATGGTGTTTACAGACGCCAACTACTGGAAGTTTGGCTTCCGAATAACTTAAAATGGTCTATAAAGAACTAAAATAGAATTCAATTTACTCTTAGGAATCATGATATACCTTTGGACACTGAGCTATGCTCAAGAAACCATGTGAGAAGTTCCTCACCACAAACATTCCCTTCGCATAAGGCTACTACAGTGCCATCATGACCGATGCTTTCCAATTTTCCTCGCACAATAAAAACCATCTTCTCAACCAGTCCACCAACATAAAAAATCTCACTTCCCTTGATGTATATTTTTTGTTTTAATTTCTCACGGACAGCATCTAAGACATGGTCATCCATCAGGTTAAAAATCCAAACCTACACAATTTTGCAGATAAATGCATGGCAGGTTAGTCCAAAGTTTATGATTATGAAATCAGAAAGTCTATTTAGACAAAAAAAAAAACTTGTCTTGCTCTTTTCTGGAGACAAACTGTTGAGTTTGATTGCAACCCTCAGCCAAATCAACTCAACAAGTTATCAGCACTAAGGATCAGAAGGAATCAATGAGTATGAAGTACATAGCAAATCAATGTTATTGGCTTGGGATGTTTTATATCTTACTTTCTTGACAAGTTCGAAGAGATGCCTTCTTATATCCCTCTGAAGGTCTTCCGGCAAATTCTCCATAAGCATTCCCTCATTTACACCTCTAGTAGCAGCCCAATGATACCGTTCAGCTTCTAACACTCTCCTACATGACAACAATTTTATAAGTTACGAGATCCATATAACATATGCCAAAGAATGCAACCATGCAAAGAAGTAAATTCTTACAAGTGCACAAGAAAAATAATAGGAATATTATAGATGGAAATGCAAAGAAGCAATAAAAGGGTATAGCAATAAGCATGACATAAATGAAAGAATATTTGCTTTGACACAGCAAAATGGTCCAGGAGGAAAAATATCACGAATTCCATTTCACTGAGCAAGGGTTGATGGAGATTACAAGGGTTTCTTTATTTATATGGAAGTGTATGGAATTTCATTACATTTCATCACAAAATCCATCATGTCAAGAAATATATGGTTGAAGTGTGTGTGCGCGGGCATGCATGTGTGATGGGGAGAGAGGAGTTTACCCAAAAAAAAGGGTAGAAAGAGAGAGAGATGAGAAGTTAAAAGAATATACAGCAGACCTTCTTAGTTCTTGTGGCAACCGCCGATGTTTCATCCACTGCTCAACATCACGTCGTCTTAATGACATTTCTGACCTCCTAGAAGGGAGAACAGTGAACATTTAATAAATAATGATTAGTCAAGCAGATGGCATTCTAATCTACTTGCAAATACCAAACTAGGAATTGAAAACTAATTGGCGAATATGAATTGCATCATAATGCCGCCACATCAAAATTGGCATGGAGGTTTTTTAAAATTTTCTTCTCAAGATGTAAATATTATAGACATCTATCTCATTTCTCACCCATCACTTTTGTCTTTGGAGATTTAAATTAAAAACAGTGTATTCCAGTAATGATGAACTTGTTAGAACAACAACAATTTAACAGCAGTAGCAGATGACAAGGCAGGAAGAAATAAAGAAGAATACCAGAAGAAAGAAATTGATGGGAAAAGCAGTCATAGTTAGATAGTATAGGCAAGCTTTTAACGCGTCGAAATAAAGTTGTAACAGAGTTAGTTGGAAATCAGTTAGTTAGTTAAAGAATCCATACAAATAAGAACAATGCTGTAAACGAAGGATCATCTTGGAAAATGAATACCATTTCTGCATTACAAAACTTCTCTATTGAGAGTTGGTGTTCAGCAGTGAAGTTATTTTGGTACTAGTTAATAATCCTACCTCTGGTTATTTTGAAAGAAACCATCACTATATAAAGAGTATATAAAATTTGGGAGAGATAGTGATGAAAAATATCTTTAAATCTGAACGCCGGATAGTCACTACTTCGTCAAGCACAGCCTGCAAATTTCTTCCTCAGTCATTTAACGTACACACTCTAGTCTAGGCCATCCATGCTTTCAAATAAGAACACAATTGAAATGGATGCACAATAATAACGTTTTCAAAAAAAAAAAAAATCAAGTCATTATGGACATCTGAAGGTTTTTGGGTGACATATGAGAGGATAAATTTAATAAATTATACCTCCGACCAAGAGATTGGAGAAAGTTCTGTATGTTTCCTATGAGAAAAGCAAAGAGCAAGAGGCCAAGTCCAATGATTGCCATGGTAAAGAGGACTTCCCAAACAAAATAGCTCGGTACTTGGTTTCCAGCAAGAGTACTGATTTGCTTCACAAAATTAAAAATATAATATTATGTCAGCAGAAAAACAGTTTAATTTGCACCAATATTGACACAATTATAAGATCAAATAGGTGTGTTACATGAAACGAAAGAGTTATTGAGAAGTAGCCCAAGAAATCAAAGGTTTCAAGATAACAAGGATTAAAATAAACCTAGTTTTGTAAACTCAAGCAACACCACCAAATGAATAAGGAGATAACAAGGATTGAAATAAACCTAGTTTTGTAAACTCAAGCAACACCACCAAATGAATAAGGAGGTGTTCTTAGCTTAGGTTAGAGAAGTGCATCAAAAGTGATTGATTACACCCATAGTTTCTACAAGCTAACCCGCACTCCGTCACAGGTCTGATAGTTTTTTTTCAATAAAAAGAAATTGAATACATGTTATTTTTAATTTTTTAAAAAAACAATATCGACTAATGAAATCTAAAAATAAAATAAGGCAAAAAAAAGATATTGATCCCCGTTAACTTTTCAAACAGGTAACCCGGGTCACCAGACCAGAAATACTATACACGAAAAAACCACAAAGCTCAATCCCCAACAAATCAAACAATAAAGGATGAAATCAAGAAAAAAAATCGATTACACAAAAGGATCTAAAATAAATAAAATAGTAATTAAAGGAATTAGGGTAAAAATAAAAATAAATAAATAAATTTGAAGGCAACTATAAATTTTCGATTAGAGGTTAAATTAAAAAGAAAAATAACTTTAACAAAAAAAAAGTAAGAACCAAACTGGAAAAATAATATACTATAAACTTTAATTAAATGATGAAATTACAAACCAATAAGACTTTTACAAAAGGAACAAGAAAAAAAAATAGAAATCAAAAGAATAAAGACCAGGTTGAAAAAAAAATATATGACAAATTAAAATTTAAAAACTAAATTGAAAACAAATAAAAATTTTACAGAAAAGTCAAGAAAAAAAATTAAAAATCAAAAGAATAAGGACTAAAATTGAAATATCAATAACAAGGAGGATCAACATATAACTTTCAGGGGATGAGTGAGAAAAGAAGAGGGGAAAACCTCATCGACGACCAACCGACCAACCACTGCTAACATGAAACGCACTAAAAGAAATAGAACGTGGTGGCGTATCCAACGACACGACAGAAGGGCAAGCATTTTTTACCACCAGGAGGCACCGCACGTGCCGCCCAAAGGGCTCGAGCACCTCCCACACACTAGCGTGTGAACAACACGCGCCAGCAACTTTTTTGAATTTAAAATTATTTAATCATCTTAAAATATATCAAATTGTACTCCATGGTTCTGGAATTAACAAAAACAATATGTCAAAAGACTAAAAATCCCCTGGACTAAAGGGTAAAGATATTTTTTTACTGTATTTAAAAAAATAAAGAGCTCAATACCCTTGGTCAATAGTATTAATTTTTTTTATTTGGAGGCTGAAAAGGTCATTTTACTGTTACTAAATAAGAGGAAAGGTCACTTATACCATCGGTCAAATCTGTAATGATTAATGAACCATGTTAAAGGACTAAACTAAGCCTTTGGTTTTTTCTTTGAAGGGATAAGAAGTCTATCGTGGTTTAAAGTTTTTGTCAATTACACGAGATGGAAAATTATGATTAGAGGAAGTATTTACTTGCTATTACTTGCTATGGAGAGAATTTCCAATTACATCATAATAGCTTAGGAGAAAGGAAAAAAAATGATGTAAGATAACATTATTCACATACCTGGAATCCCCAAAACAATGAATATATGTATCTGATGATGATATTTTTTCCGGTAAGGTTGACTGCTTTGGTATAGATTCCATAATCAAAACCATTTGGCGGACCACCCGTTTGAAAACAATTACTTGCATTAGGATTCTGTTTCCAGCTAGCCCAGTTTAGATCAGACCCGTATTCTTCATTAGCATTCCCGATTCCACAATCTATAAATTTCATGCACTTGTCTTGAAAATTAGTATAATGGCAGGCATCACGGAGACATTGATTAACCCTCTGTTAAAAGAGTGGTAGAGTGATTTGAGTACTATCACTATCGCATCAGAATACAGAACTAGTTTCGGATTTCGCTCAATTAGCCAAAAGGAGAAAGAAAGCAATATGCCGAAAAAGAAAATGATCCATGCAATGATAATGTGACAAGAAAAGGAAATGTTATGCTAGAAAACCAAAATATTCCTTTCAATCTATCATTGCTTCAGAGGTTAAGAACTAGAGATTGAATATCATGAGGACATCGAGGGTGAGAACTCTGGAAAAAATGTATATGCATCTCTGGTTACTAGAGATCCAGAATAGTAACAGAGTTCATAATAGCTTCTGGATATTCAAAGGATAAGAAAATGTTTGAGAAATAAAGCTCAACACACTCACCTGCAACCCAAAGAGATACCAACATGACCCAACGATGTGACCAGACAGTATATAGGTGAAAAGATTTATAAAGAAGTTTGCCAATGCTGTCTCAAATATGAAGCCACTTGGAGACTGACCAATGAGAAGAGGAGTAAACCTCCACAGCCTTGGAATGTACTGGACAAGAATAGCTGCCCGTAGAAGATTTTTGGCATTATTTGCTCCAGAGATTCCCAATCCCTTTGGTAGGACTACTAATATAATGATCTGCACGTGATTACCAAGAATATGGTATTAGATTCCAGTGCTAATTTATTAGACATAATTTACTGAATCTGGAAGATTACAATGTAAATTCCATGGAAACCATACAAGCAATCACATTATTTCATTTTCAGCATATGTGACGAACAAATTCAGAATACTGAATAGTTAACACTTCCATCAACCTCCAGCTTCTAACTCGAGTCTGTCACTCTAGTTAACCGTGAAGCCCTCCACACATGAATTCTTGTTTATTTTTCTTGTTAATTGCCATTTAATATTTTCCTAAAAATAGTCGCACTAATGCATGTCTAGTTCTACTCACACAACTCGCTTAGTTTTGCAATTTATTGTGATGTGATTTATAACAACACCAAGGATAGTCAGCTTCGAAAGTGGTTATCCAGATACTCTCCAAATCTCATTGTAGGAAAGAAAGATGGCACCTACATGTATATGACCAACAGTGAGATTAGGAGAGTGTTCATGGAGTCAATCATGAAGTGACTATCGTAGCATTGCTCATTAGAGGCTGCAGCATTTGACACTTCACATTCGTTATCACTCCACCATTTTCAGGTTCTTACCAAGTCTTCATTTCAAATTGACGACATTATTTATCCTCCCAATATTAGGCAATCATACTCAGTGACGTGCTTCATTTCAAATTGATGACATTATTTATCCTCCCCATATTAGGCAATCTTACTCAGTGACGTGCTTCATGGCCCTAAGACCCAGTGCTGTCCCTGTGCCTGCCAGAATCCAAATTCATGTAATGACAAGCAATTAATTTCCACATCCTCAGCCAGGTTCAGAACTTGATGTTTAGATGCTTGTTATTTAAACATAAGAATATAGATACGACGTGTTGTGTTGAATCCTAAGTAAAATTTATAAGGTCAATAGTTACCACGCTAGACAGAGAATGAATCACTAACCTGCGGGAGTGGTAATACCGCAAATAAGTCAATAAAGAAACATCCTCGGAGGTAGTGCTTAGCAATTTTCTTTGGATGGTCAACTAACTCTCCTGCACCAACCACTCTAGATTCAGGAGCAACATAAGCTAACCTAAACTGCAGAAAATAAATGAGAGTATTAATGAATCAATACTTGCAAAGAATAGTTTTCATATATCAGTCACAGCTGGACTTTAAAAGAGCTTCAAGACAGAAGCAATGGAATTTGACAATCATACTTCAATAATTAAAGGAGCACAGAGACAAGCTCATCATTGTTTATAGGAGCTATTTTCATCACTGAGGTCATTTTATATGCCATCATGGGCTTCTTCACCTTTAAATTTTAATCTCAAGTGTCATAAAAAGTTCTATGATCCTAGAAAGAAAGTTTTTGGCTAAAATTTCACATGATCTTTTTAGCTTTAACTGTGTCAAGTGGTGTGTTACTTTTGAATTTATGGTTGAAGTTACTACAAAGCCTACGATAAGTGATCTCTAAGTTCTAAATAAAAAGATTGACATCAGTACTAATGGAGATGACAGGTCTAACAGCAGCTAGAAAGAAAGAAAGATAATCAGATTAATTAAGGAGCTAGTGTACCTGAAGAAGTATGTTCAGTAAGTAGATGAGATCAGTCAAGCTCCTAAAAACCACAATTGTTTTTGTCAATGGCCAGTCAATAACTATGCAATTGTTTTCCTGCAGCCAAAAATGAAAATAATGTAATTCCAAAAAAATACATGCTAAAGTGTGAACTGAGGAGAATATCATATGAAATGCCTAAATAATAAAGCATTGAAGTCAAAAACAGATGAAGTATCTTAGCAATAACCGCAGCTTTTGAGCAATTATTATGGAAGTTTTTTTCAAATAGTTAGTCTGTGGAATCTGGAAGTTCTATACAATCCAAGTAAAATCATGATCAGACAAAGACCTCATCATGGACCCTCTCAGCAATAGAATATCCATGATTAGAACACAGAAAATTGAAAGCCCTAAAACTTAACAAAACTGCTTAAAAGTTGCTAAAATCATGGTTTCAGAGCTGTATGTAACTGCATGTTCTGTTTGTAACTGCATAATCTGTGAACAGTACTATTTAACGCCACTCTAGCTATAAATTCTGGAACTATAAGCAAGCTAAACATACCTGTTGCGCCCATAGTAGGAAGAAAAACAAGGGATCGACGAAAATCGCCACCAAGCACGAAATGACAAAAAATTTGTTCCACTTCTGAATCACTTGAGCATGAGGATTCATAACTCTAGGAATATACAAGTTTATAACATCATTGAATCTCCTTGCCCAACCTTTAGCATCTCCATAGAGAACACTATGAAACTGCAAGAAGCACAAAAGCAGAAAGTTGGTGAACACATGAGGCAGGTCCATAAAATTGTTATAATATAAAATAATCAAGACATGGGACAACATTATAAAGTAAAGCTATGATCTAGTAATGGTTCAACAGACTGTTTATAAGCCAATCACAGGATACTGAATATTGTTTCCTACTCATAGAATTAGAGAAGATACACAATTCGCCTGCAGTTGGAATGTAATTTTTTTGCAGGTAGATGCTGAAGATTTTATTTTATTTTAAGCCCATGTAACTGAGAAAGATTATTGAAAGAGCACACACAACTTTTCTCTCCAACGCATTCCCACAAGGAAAACACTGCTTCTTGATCTGGTTTGAAACTAGCCAACCCCTTCCATAAAGTTCTTACAAATCTACTTGGAGAAAAAATAGGTTTGCCTAGTTTCCTAAGTTAATCATGGCATAGGAACTTACCAAAAAACTAAACAAACCCGGAAACATAGACATCAAACCCAATCATCACCAGTTTAGGTCAAATTTTGTGAATGCATCAACTCATCATCTTCACCATATGCATATAAGCTGTCAAAATCTCCAAAACAAAACGAACCTATTCTCTTAAAAGCTATCATAAAAATATAATAAATCTTGAACTTTGAAAAGCCAAAAGGTGAACTAGTGTTTCTTCTTCCTCCACCAAATTCCTCCTCCTTGAACCATGGTTTTCCCCTCCATCATGCCATAGTCATTAAAACCAACCAACAGAATGTCAAAGATCAGACCTTGAGCTTCTGCTGCCACTTATTTATGCCGTGGAAGAATTTAACTGATTACCAGGGTAAATTTTGCAAACAAATTCATGCAAATGAACATTCCAAAAGGCCACAAGAACTTAAATGGTTCCCAAACAGTTAAGGCTACATCCAAAGAAGAATGCAAACAGATGAATTTCAGATAAGCACATAGATAATTTCCAATTCAATACCAAAAAGAGAATATGAAATTCAACAACTTCCCAGCCAACAAAATAAGTCTATAGTGAACCATCATTATTAGGTATTATAAAGTTCAGTACCCACAGAGCATATGCAACTGGAGCTCATAAACCAAATCCCCCTCAGAGAAATACAAGTTTAGTACTCCACAACCAATACCTAACTACATATACTTAAATCACAGTCCTTGATATAACATTTTTCCTTTTCAATTAGCTCAATTAAAAGAAAATATTGCTCAAAATAAGAGGAAACTGGGACACAATATCTCTGATGACATATAACACCTTTCAACCATAAAGAATATGAACATTACCCCCACTGGATCTGCACAACCTCTATTACCACCGCTTTTTCCTTCATGAAAGCATCAAAAATTATTATCATAATCCCATTCCACCACTTTGTCACCACTAAAAAGAACGGCCTCGAGAGTATGGACCAATCACCATTACAACTTTTATTTTAACTTGTGAGATTCATCACATCATGAATTCACAAGATTTCATCTTTTCACCAAGTGCAACCAATTTGGGATAGCATGTCAAGGAAATGAGAAGCTTTCTGCAAGATTTTTATTTCTAATCCCACTAAGCAACTAGGTATCACTTTCAAAGAGATGGCAATGAAATGATGGCCTGTTGTGAAAAAACTGCAGCAACTATTGATAAACATTGCAATAGGAGAGAAACCAGAAAGAACACAAGATTTAACGTGGTTTGGCAATGTCTCTACATCCACAGGAGCGAGGAGTGTTCATTTTTTACTATGTCAAAATAGGGTTACATTGGTATATATTTATAGCAGACCCTAAACCGTCCAAGGAAACCTAGCTGCCTAAGGAATCCTAATCGTTCAAGAAGTATTAATAATTTTTACCCTTGTACCGTACCACAAGGGCATTGCCCTCGCAACCACCAACCTACTAATTGTCTCTAGCAACAAAACATGAAATAAATCCTAGAGAGGCAGATGTCGTCATTCCGCTCCAACATCTGCCTATAAGCCACAAACTACAACATAACCCACACTCGCTATGTTGATAACAATAGAAGTCATCATGAAACCAAACTAGTGATGGAGAAAATCCTAGTTTTATGATAAAATTACTCAAACAAAAGTGACCAAGTAAAAATATATGCAACAAAATAGCCATTTATGGCTGAAGTCTTAATCATAATCCATATAGAAACTGGTTCCTCCTGTTTGAATAATGAAGGGCAACAAGAAGTAGCAGTAAAAATCCAGGATATCATAACAGCAACTCCAGAAGCTATAAGATTTTTTCTATTAGAACAAAAGCATACCCTGGAATCTTTGGAATGGTAATTCGATGGGCATGTTGTGCAGTAAGGATCATTGCACATCCCTAGTTGCCCAGACCTCATTAAGTGGGCATTTGTAGTAGTATACATGTCATCCAAGTCATTCGGATCCATTCCTTTAAAAGATACATATCTTTCTGGCTTGGGTTCCACCTTTTTGTGAGCTGTTACACCATGATTTGCCAGGAATAGGTGTTCAGTGTTGCGGTTGATATATAAAGGACCGCTCATTTGTACCAGTGGAGCTTTTCTTTCACTACGCAGTGGACCAGTATAGCCAACAAGATTGGTTTCAAAACCATAGGACTCCATGGAATTCACAGGAATAGAAATTGATGCGCTTTGAGTCCTGGAAAGAAATGGTGAAAATCGAGAATCCACCTCTTCATCCACTAACTTTGGATGAGTGTCTGACAGCATTGATACATCATCTTTTTCATGGTCAGCCATTTCTTATTAATAGGGCCTACAAAAGGAACAGAAAATGAAGACAATATTCAATACACATAGATGCATGTCCAATTACGCAAGGAAAATTCATGAAGAAACACACTGAATATTTTTATTCGCAAGAGCAGGAACCCAAAGGTGGGAGAAGAAAAATAAGAAATGCAGGCGAAACACCAGTTGCTCCTATGCTCATAATGATTTGATGAATTCATGGGATCAATAAATCATTCTTAATAAATGAAAAAAGGTCATTCGGGCCAAACATGTTCGAGCAGAAAAATTCTAGTTGAGTTTAGTTCCCATGGTTTTAACCTTTGGTGAAGTCGTTCAGCTTACTGAAGTAAAGCTCAAAAGGTTACATTTAACCAATGGAGCACTTACCATATTGCAGTGGTTCTAGCTACTACCACTTGATCTATCAAAAACTTCCAACTGAATTTATTTCTTAATGCAAATGTATCAAAAATTGCAACGGTTCTAGCTACTAGCACTTGATGTCTCACTTAACAATCACCACCATCAAGCAATTTATCTTCGGGATACTTAAATTTTCCTGCGCATTTGAGAGATTAATCTCTATACTGCAACTTCCCTGGAATGGTTAAGACCTTTTCAAGCAACGTTAGGGAAGTTTTCAGCACTCAAGCCATCCAATGATTATTTTTGCTCCACAACTCATGATAAGCGTCAACCTTATTGACTAATTTTATACTTTCGTCATGTCACTCAATCTTGAATAAACCAAGTGACCATCCTATTGATAATCTGCAGCTGATTACTTCTTAAATCCTAACTTCACCAAGCATTTTACACAGATAGCTGATTCTATGTTGTGTAAAAACATCATTAACCAAAAGGACTTCTAGCAGACTCTATAGTTCTTACGTTGTAAGCAAAAAACTTAAAGACCTAGTTCAACATAGCATTACTGTAATAGTTATAAAACCCAACCTGGCGGATCAACCTGGCCCAGAGTTTAGCCTAGGCAGGTTGTACTTGGAACCGTTTTTTTTTTATTTGTAAAAAAAGAAGGCTTAAAAAAAACGCATGAAACAACGTTGCTTCAAGAGGTTTTAAGGAAAATCATAGCTTGGATGATCCGCCAACCCGTGCCTCAGGCCCGGTAAACTCTGGCTTTCGTCTTATAACTATGATTATTACTGTTAGCATTTTGATTAGAAAGCTCATGACAAAGCAGAGCATGACAATTCACAAATTTATTAGCTAGTTTTACACATCGATGCATTTAGATGAGACTGCCCGTATATGACAAGAACAGATACCCAATTTGACTTTAAAAGAACAAAATCATTCATGAACAGCAAAGGGTGTTAAACTTTTAAGCTAATTGCTGAAACCCACTTAAGAACTCACTACACAAAAACAAAAACAAAAAAAAATAAGTACGAAAAACGCACAAACCTGCTGTGATTTAGAAGCAAAGAAAACCAAACTGCATCATCTAGCAACGAGCAAAGCAATCCAAGCTTGAAAGAGCAGTACAGAAAGAGAGAAAGAGAGAGACTTCGGAAGAGACAGTGAAGACTTTAGTTTAGTGCTGCGTCAAGGGGAGAGGGGATGACTTTTGGCCCACTGGCTTGCCTTGCCTTAGTAGCCCATTGTACAAGGCATAGAAAGAACAGACAAGAATTTAATGAACGCTCCCACCTTAACAATGATACTTTACTCTCTCTATCTTATTCGTTGGCTTGTGCCATGCCAGATTGCCAGTTATTACCTGTCAACTACTTACGAGTTACGACTTGTTCTTAGTTGACTCTTTAGTAAAATAACAATCATTCACATTGGCTTTGCCGTCAGTCAGCATCGGCGGGTACCATCTTCTCATGCTCTACCATGGGGAGGGTTTATCTCTCTCTTAATTTTCTTCAAATATTGTGAAATTTGAAGAAGGTAGTAGCTACTGTATTGGCGGATTGTGGTTTATCTATATTTTTTTAAGAAAATATTTTTAATTTTTTTTATATTTTATTATTTTTTAATCTATTGATGTTAATAATAAATTTTAAAAAATAAAAAAAAATTATTTTAAATGAGAAGCGTAGAATAAATTAAAATTTATTTGTAAAAGTTAAGAATTTTAACTTCTGATTTAATCAAAATTTTACCTCAATTTTGTAACAAAATCTTGATATAAGTTAAAACTTTTTTCTATAAGTTATAAATAAAAATGAATATAACTAAAATGGTTTTGTAGAAACCATACTAAACAAAAACCTAAAAATATGTAGTTGAGAATTCAAACTTGATCATCAAAATACTTTTTAAATTATTTTTTTATTATAAAAAACATTAAAATAATTATTTTTAAGATGGTTTTGATAGTTTTGATGTGTTGAAATTAAAAATATAAAAAATAATATTTTAATATATTTTTAATTTAAAAATATTTTTAAAAATTATTATTCTTCACAACTAAAAAAAACTCAAAGCCAAAATTAAGAAGCCACAAAATTAATTTTTTTGGATTTTAATTATATTATAATATAAAAGCATTTTAATAGTAGATATTATCAAACACGTTTAAGATTATGTAAGAAAAATAACTTTAAATAGTAACTTAATTAGTTAAATTTTGAATTTATTTTTTAATAATTATAAGTTTGAATTTTTTCAGGGTTACAAAAGACTTATATAATTATTAATTTTAAAACTTATAAAATTAATTAAGATACACACAATATAATTTAAACACTCAAATTAACAATAATAATAAAAAAAATAACAATTCGAGATATCAAGCATTCTTGTATTTGGTACGCTAAGAAATCTTGAGTTTCTAAAAATCTCGAATGCTCTAGAACATTCGATTGGCCAGGAAATATGATTCCTCTCTAAAACGTAGAGAATTTGAGATGTCATGATATATAGTTTTTTTTAAAAAAAAAAAATCAAATACTCTCATATTTTATATTAAACTAACTACAATACCTTTTTTTATTAATAGCAATGCAACTACTTTCAGTAACTAGTTCATAGGAACTTGTTAGGAATTTAATTTTGGACACTTAATGTATATCTTCATGTATATTACGTAATTTATCACTACATATATTAATTTATTTGATAGTTCTGATTTTATAAAATTAAACAT
>Ga0325403_1002909_pt1 | contig 15388 bp, 7 predicted proteins | sample PopdelMetagenome_19_FD_205665 | JGI IMG/M metagenome (GOLD analysis project Ga0325403, IMG submission 205665) | Populus deltoides microbial communities from Bellville, Georgia, United States - Xylem-PdKOR-R4 | ecosystem: Host-associated > Plants > Phyllosphere > Stem > Wood/Secondary xylem...
GCTCGAACTTAAAACCAAACTTCTTGATCTTAAATTTTTACCACTGTTACACCTAGTATATATTTGTTCATATTGGAATATTGTTCTTCCAATAAATGGTTAGGATTCATGGCCCCAAATTATTCTCTCGGACAGGGACAGACAGTGCAAGCTATTTTTGGAGAACCTTAAAGTGATTAATGAACTTTTAAGACATTACAGACAACAATGTCATTTCAACTCATATGGTGGGTATCATAAATATTTAGTGAAATGGAAAGACGTCCCCTTATTTGACTTCAACTGTATTTGGTTTTTAAGGCCTCGATCTTAATCTTTATGAAGAAAATAACGGGGTGTTTGCCCCTATGGTTGAAATTTTGAATTATTTTTACTTTAAATTAAATATTTTTTTTATTTTAATGTGTTAATATTAAAAATATAAAAAAATATTATTTTAATACATTTTTAAATAAAAAATACTTTAAAAAATAACATTTATTACTATTAAAAATATCATTTAACTCCTCCCAGTCGGGGTTATATGCTAGTTAGAGAAAAATTACGGCGGTCTGATAAGGGGTAGTTTTGTAATTTTCTAAGATTGACCAATCAACTTTTCCGGGATTACCTGGCACAAGCTATGGTGGACCTCCTTTAGAACATACGAGAAGACATGTTAGCGCGCTGTCGCGGGTTTATAAAACAAATACACTTGATAGTATTATAATTGTGAACCAGCGCTATATAAGTAATAGAAATTAAAGGTAAGATGGAGCAAATATTTCATAACAAAAAAAAAGGTTGTGTTGGTGATCAAAAACTTAGAGACTGAACAAAATGATTTGTAGCAATCTACAGTGTTTTGTGAGGAAAAATACATTGCTTTCGCCACATGATTTAGCTTTTCAGTTAATAAAAAGAAAAAAAAATTACAAAGCTAAATTCTCTACCAATTTAATATTAAAAAAAACCAACAAAGATAATTTTGGAAGGAAAAAAAACCCATGAAAAAAAACATTGTAGCAATTGACAATGTTTTGTGAGGAAAACTTTAGCGTTTTTCCCAATAAAATAAAATAAAAAACCATTTAGAGAAATATTGTAGCAATCCACAGTGTTTTGTGAGAAAAACTACAACGCTTTCCTCATATGATTTAGCTTTAATGTAATTATAATTCTTAACCAGCTCAATATTAAAAAAAAATCGACAAAGATAATTTTGAAAAAAATCATAAAAAAATCATATGAAAAAACACTATAACAATTTATAATGTTTTTTAAAAAAATTATAAAGTTAAATTCTTAATCAGCTCAATATTTAAAAAAAATCGACAGAGATAATTTTTGAAAAAAATAACAAAATAAACACCAAAAAAGGAAAAAAAATCATCTTGGAAACACTGTAGCAATTCACAGTGTTTTGTGATAAAAGCTACAGTGCTTCCACACATGATTTAGCCTTATTTGTAATGACTTGTAATTGTAATTCACAAACAACTCTATTAAAAAACTAAAATTGAAAAAGATAATTTGAAAAAAAAAATTATAACAAAAAAAACCATGCGGAGAGACACTGTAGCAATCCACGATGTTTTATGAGCAAAGCTACAATGCTTTCCCCACATGACTAAACTTTATTACAAAATTAAATTCTAACCAACTCAATATTAAAAAAAAAATCGATGAAGATAATTTTAGAAAAAAATATCACAAAAAAAGAAAACACAAAAGAAACTGGAAAAAAACCATGTAAGGAAAAACTGTATCAATCCATAGTGTTTTGTGAGGAAAAACTTGTATTTACTTGTAATTGCAATTCTTAACCAGCTTAATATGAAAAAAAACATAACAAAAACAGGAAAAAAACCATGTGGAAAAAAACATTGTAGCAATCAATAGTAATTTTCGAGGAAAGTTACAGTGCTTTCCTCACATATTGTAACTGTAATTTTTAATCAGCTCAATATTAAAAAGTAAAATAAAAAAAGATAATTTCAAAGAAAATCATAAAAAAAACATGCAGAGAAACACTGTAGCCATCAACAATGTTTTAAAAAAAAATTACAAAACTAAATTTTCAATCAGCTCAATATTAAAAAAAAATCGACAAATATAATTTTGAAAAATAAAGAAATAAAATAGAAAAACTATGTGGAAATCATCGCAGTAATCTACAGTATTTTAAAGAAAAAAATTCCAAAGCAAAAATTTTAATCAGATCAATATTTAAAAAGTAAAATCAACAAAAATAATTTTAAAAAAAAAATAAATGAAAAAAATAGAAAAGTTGAAAAGTTGAAAAAGACAGTAATTTTTGAAAAAAAAATTAATTTTGAAAAAAAACAAAAAAAAAGAAAAAAGTTAGAAAAAAAAATTACTATAAATTACTGTTGTTATAATCTACAGTAATTTAGATATAAGAAAACAGTGATTCTTCCACTTATAAAAAAATGATCTAGGAAACTGAAAATATGATAGAAGGGTGCTCCATTTTATCTAAGGTGTGAATCGTGAAGCCTAGGAGTGCCTTCTTGGAGCTTTGTTTTTCCTTTTTTCCAGATTCCAAACGCTCAGTAAACACATCCTAATCGTCACCCATGACCAATTCCCTCATTTCCTAACCCATTCAGATCTGGCTATGACTTGTAAACCTTAATATTTGAGTGTTGTAGTCAAGAAGGCGCCCCATCCTTCATGGTTGCTTGAAACGTTAGCTTTTTTTCTGAATTAATCCCCCCTCCACAACTACAAGGATAGGGCACCCAATTACTGCTGCAAAAATACACTAAAAAATTATTAAAGGAAATTACCTGATCAAGTTATATGCGTCGTCGTCTTTAACCGCGATCATAACAGATGCAATTGAAGGTAAAATTAAGAATGCAGATGAAATGGTTTAAACAAAGGGATGGAATTAAGGTAAAAGGTCCTTGGAGACTGAGACAGTCTTGTAAAAACTTCAATTTGAAGCAGGCAACAATATGTTTCAGTCACATTAAAAGTTCGGTTGCGATGGAGATGGAAACACTGAAACAAGAGAAAGTTTCACCATCCCTTCAGCACAACAGAGTTCCTCTCAACTAGGAAATAACTGAATTCCATCCAATGGTCTTAGACTCTGGTGATTAGTTAATGCATTGCTGGGCGAGTAACTCGCGGCCTCACAGGAGTCTTTGAAGGACTTACCCTAAAAAAACTCAAATATTTTAGATGTGTTGGCATTGGCTTAGTTCAAATCCTCTAATAAGAATATTCAATTCAAGTTCAGTGACAATATACCTGACAGGCTGGGATCCCAGGGCCATCCCACTGCAATTCAGTGCAACGATGGCACTTTCTGCCTGTTTACAAAATCAAAAGAATCAGAAACGAGCAAGATTGCAAAAGGAAAGGAATGGCAGTTGTTTGCATGATTAAATGAAATCAATTGGGAGCATCACAGCTAAATGTTTCATCTTTGCTGTCTATATTAAACATTATGATGATTAATTTACATGTAAAAATACCATGCACATAAATCGTTACAGTTGCCGGCAAGATGCAATGCAGTTATTACAATCAACATCAGTGGTAAGCAATGCTTTTTTTTTCTTCTTTTTTTGCTTTTTTTGAGAATTTGCACATGATTAATAGCTCCAACATAAGAAGAAGAAGAAGAATATAGGGTATAGTACCTACTAGTGCAGCTTATATAGAGATTACTGTTGCTATCTTATACCCTCTCCAGTCCTATCAATTTCCCTGTCTTAAACAACTATCTGATATTAAATCTAGATCAACACCAAACTTTTAGAGGTATGCTAGGTTCCACTTTCTTCATAATGAATCATTAATCACCTTTGTCAAATTGAATAGCTTAAACAACCTTGGAAATAAATTCACACTAAAACTTGTACAATACTCTCTCATTGCATCCATGAAAATGATATTTTATAGATACAGGGCATGATTTTTGTTCTCACCTGCAAGAAAACATGCAACACGCAAACATACAAAGGCTGAACCTACAAGAACGAAAATCTGACAAGGAAGGAAAGGACACAGCATGACAGCAATTCACAATAGAGAGAAAAGGTTGGTGAAGGTATGTGTTCACAAAGTAAATGGAGGAAGGAGGTGTTAGAAAAGTGGAAGAGAAAATGAGTGAGAGTCAATAAAATTCAAATCTTTAGTAAGTCCAGTCAATAAGATTTTTTAATATTTAGAGTTCAATATTTTTTTGCCAAGTTCATGGTTATTGTTGTATAGAGAGAGAGAGAGAGAGAGAGAGAGAGAGAGAGAAGCTGAACCTACAAGAAGGAACATATGACATGAAAAGAAAGGATACACAGCAATTCACAATAGTGAGACAGGTTAGTGGAGGTATTTGGTCAAAGAGTTAAGGAGGTGAGGGTCTCAATAAAATTTAAAACTTTAGTTGGTCCAGCTTTTAAAATACTAGAATAGCCCTTTTAAAATTTTCACCTTTAATGCACTGTTAAGATCCTTTAAATAATTTTGTAGCAAGTTCAGGTTATTGAGCCAAGACTGCACTTACAAACCCAAAAACTTGGGAAACTAGTAGATCACTAGACATGATCAAAAATCCTAATAGATCGAAATCTTAAAATAATCAAATTTTAAATATCATTTGTCTGTTAAATCCCAAGATTACTCTCCTAAACTAGTATGAAATTCAAAAGATTTGAAGACCTTGAAATTCTAAAAATACTCCTAAAGTTCCATGAAATGATATGCAGTGCAACAAAAATGCATTCAATATAGTCACAATTTATTCAGCACTTAGTGTCAGTACTACCTCTCCCACATCCATGGGCAGGTCCTAGAAGTGTATCCTACATGAACATAAGGAAATACAAGATGCAATAGGATACTAAAAATATATATAAAATTTCCATGAAATTTCCATGCATCCCACTCAATAACCACCGATCACAACAATTGTACTTCCAAGTTGCCCAAGATAGCATACACACAGCCTCTGCCATCAACAAACAGGACACTACAAGGGTAAAATGGTGTGATAGGCTGCATATTATGTGGAAAAGTATATGAACCCTATTCTTAACATGAGAAGTTTATTCTCACTACATTAAGTCTAACCATGATACAGAATTGAAGAATGACTACTTATATCTCCAAATAGGTAAAACAAAAATCCATAAGAGAAAATTGAAATCAAAATAGTCAAGATAGCTCCCGTACTCCCTGCCCCAAAAACTCCTCGATTTAAAAATAAAGAAAAAAATAAAAACAAAACCAATGGCAGTTCATTCAAACCAGTACCAAGAAAAGCCAGACATGTTTACACTATGTCAGCTATTGTTGTGTGTGAAAAACACAGATGAAAGAATAATTTTGTTCATTAAGGAAAGTTTGTGCAAACCAGCAAAATTAAAAGCCGAACATGCTTACAGTATGGTGCTTTTGTTACATAAGAGTGTGTGTGTGTGTGTGTGTGTGTGTGTGTGTGTGTGTGACCCCACTAGCCATCAATTTCATAAACTTGATGCACTTTCAAGAATTTTCAATAACATCAACATCATAGCTTACCATAGCAAATTCAACAAATGCTATACGAGTTGAATGCACGTGATCCCCTAAAAGTCTCAAGCGAGTAACCTGTCAATAAAACAAGACAAGAGAAAGAGTGGGGTCACTCAATGAAGAACTCTTGGCATTCACCCGTCTGAAGGGGGAGGGTGGAGATGTTTTGGTGCTATGCTCACCTCACCACATATTGATTCAAAGAAATTCTTGACTTCAACTTGAGAAACCTGCATTTACAATGAACTTCATTAACTTGAAGAATTTAAATAGGAGTGAAGTTGTGAACTAAATCAGCAAGCATAACAGTACAAAGGAAAATATCAGAAGACAGTTGAGCCCATGATGCCAATAGACTCAAAGGTTCATCAATCTATTTAATGCAAGGAGGAGGTGTTACCTTTTTATCGATGTTGGTACAATAGACTGTCCTAGTGCACATCTCCCGTTCATCTTCAGACTGCATTTAGTAAAAATGTTGGTATCATCAAGAAAGCCCCCTCTCAAGCATCAAAACTTGTGCACTTGCTAAAATAGCACTATCATGCAGAAATTAACACAAGTTAAAAGTGACAAAATAAAATTCATTCATACCCTAGGGAGGAATGTAGGATTCACTGGAAGGATAGCAGTTTTTGAAGGTAGCACTCTGACTGGATAGTATCCTAGCATTGTCCCACCGAGGTTTAAAGCTACTCTTGCTCCTTCTGTTGAAATAAATCCAACTTCTCATGTAAGAAATACTTATAATTACATATAGATTGTGCAAAGACAAATACATATGTTAAATGATTGCAGGCAGCTGTTCACTCACGCTCATCAGCAAACTCCACAAATGCAAAACGAAGAACTGAATGCGGATCACCACAAACCCGGCAATCAACAACCTTCAATCCAACATATAAATACTGATGAGATAGCAAAAACCATGCTCATGAAAAAAGGGGCAAGGTAATGCATTTCCTTTTGATTGCCCATAAAGGCAAAGTCTCAAGACAAAAGCACAAGGGTATAGTAAAAGTTATAAACACCATAAAACACATGGAAGGAGGAAAATTGTGGCTAAAGGACTCAAGGAGCTGCAGTGCAGCAACTAGGACGCAAGCACTGGTTGGTTATGAGTCTTTGGAATTGTGAAAATCTATCATCTTGCAAATTTTGAACCATTTTTTGAGGTTACCTCAATTTATATGCAAACAACCAAATATCTCATGAACTACGAGAACCAATAGATAGTAGCTCATAAAATCTCATTAATAATTCTAATGATAATCTTTAAGAGTAAATTATAAATTAGTCCCTCTATTTTTGAGAAACAAATTAATGAGTCCCCCATGTTTCAAAACCTAATTATTTAGTCTATTGACCAGTGATGACCATGCTTAATTTAATATTAATTTATTTAAAAAATTGTCTTCTTTTCTTATCAATATTTCCATAATATCTATTTATTTTTTTCCTTTTTTGATTTTTTAAAATTGGAAAATAACATAAAATGAATGAAAAGTATTAAATAATTAGTTTTTGAAAAGGGGGGGACTAATTAATTCATTTCTCAAAACTACAAGGACTAATTTATAATTTATCTGAATTTTAAGCATTAAAAAAAGGTGGCTCTTGTGTGAAAGCAAAGTTAACGAATGGCAAAATGTGAAAGGGAAACCATCTACTGAACAATTACAAGAAAGCAGTAACAAAATAAGTAAATCCTCAATCATTAAGTTGGTTCAGGGGTTATAAGAAATTTCAACCAGTTTTGTCTGTTACACAAATGGTAGATAATCCTACGCTATCTTGTTATTTATAGCCCAGGCTGAGAATTTAGGTCATTTCTTCATTCTTCAATACAAGTAAATGTGGAACCTGACTTGTAAACATCCTTCAAAATATGGTCTAAGTTTGCATGTGAGATAAAATAAATAAAAAGGGGACTTTTAACCATTGGTAATAGCATGGACCCAACATATTATACATGAAAACAAAAAGAAAAAAGTGGAGGCACAAATTGACAAATAATGAAATACAAGACAGTACTAAAACACTCACCACAAATTGATTATGTGCATATCTGTACATGCACATAATACACCTATAATCTCTGGAGAGATAAAAATGCTTGCCATCATGTTTGTATGGAAACTATATTGTATGATAGAAAGATGATAGCAGAGATCCATTGAAACTACAAATCTTTTAAACTATGAGAAGACAAAAACTTCACAAGATCTTATGCAACATAAAGTCATTATAATGTAATAAAACCAGCAATATAGAACTGATAACATAAACTGCAACTCTCTAGCAGAAGTTAAAACAGTGAGAAGAAAAGAAATATGTCAATAACAGAAACACACGAGGCCAGTTCCATAAATAGCATCCATTATGAAAACTACATACCAGATGAAGATCAAGAAGGAAAACATAAATCTCCTAGTCAAAACATCGCCATACTACCACAACTAGCTTGAATTTTATTAAGTCCAATAGATTTTAAGAAATGTGTGAAACTATCAAGAGTAATTCTAAGAATCCGACATGACCAAAGAATAAAACAAATATATTGAATTGGTAAAGTAACAACATAAAAAATATTTTTTTTATTAAAAATTATACTCAAATGCAAAATCTGAAACCAATTATGAGTATATGCAACTAAGAGACCGTTTGGGAACGCGGTTTGTACCGCGTTACACAAAAATTCAAAAAACAAAAATGTTGCTTAAATTATTTTTTTTTTAATGTTCACAGTTAATTGTTTTGATGTGCTGATGTCAAAATGATTTTTAAAAAATAAAAAAATATTATTTTAATGTATTTTTAGATGAAAAGCAACTGCTATCACACTCCCAAATAATTAACTATGGGTGTGCTAACTTGTATTTTTTCTTTCAGCTTGCGCGTCGACCGAGAGCCCTTAAATATTATTAGTAGGATTAATAGGAGCTAAATTGGAAGTCCTTCCATGAACCTTGATCAAACTCTACTCACTCCCACCATCAATAAAAGAAAGGAAAGTTATCCCATAAGTTGTGCATGAAAAATGTGCAGCAACACTATGAGTTGAGGTTAAAATGGTATGATTCAACTGGATTAGGGCACATAAAGTATGCTCCTTGTGATTTAGTGCCAAATGGAACTTACACCTAACAGCAATTTGTACCTCACATCAAGGGCAACCTCAAGGCAAACTTTAGATTTGCCTTCCATAGAACTTTCATGGTATGCTCCAAAGAATTAGTGGTCTCCAGAAAACAAAGCAATGGTACTTGAATTGAACAAATTCTTATTGAAAACAAATGAACAAAACTCTAAGAATTTCCAAACTAAAGTAAGGACACCATATCTGAGAATTTGGCATGTCTTCATCCTTGTTCATTAGAATGACATCAATATTGTTGAGAAACAGGAAAAAATAATGATCATAAACTGTGGAAAAACTACAGGAACCAATTGATCAAAAGGAAAAACACACAACATACGAGCAAAATATCAAGCGAGCACATATTCCAAGTTCTAGTTCTTTAGGATGAACTAAACACAACTAATGAATAAGGAAATGAAATCCACTTTTCTGGGGGGGAAAAGATCATTTTGAAGTGAAACAGGGCCATCATGATAATAAAATTAAAAAAGAAAAAAAAAAGGCATGATGAACTAACATGGATCACCGAGATTCAGAATTATCCTTATTGTAGAAACTGCCAAATAACAAATTAATATTAATGAGGATCGTAACTTACTTGTCCACAACCACTAAATAAGCCAGCAAGCCGCTCTTCAGTTACCTAAATTGTGAACCAGTTTCTCTAAACTCAGAACAGAAGAGCAAAACCACTAGCTATAAAAATCGATGCATCAACGTAGCGTAAAACTTTTGCTATGGAACTCAGAAACATACATGTTGATCAATGTCAGAAACATATACTGTTCGTCTAATACTGTCTTCTTGTTGGGCTCTATAAGCTCTCCCATTCAACTTCCTCCTCCCCTGGTTAAAGTTATTTCTTTTCTGTAAAAACACAAGTAAGATTTCAGCAAACATAACCAAGAAAAAGAATAGATAAAAAAGTGTAGCTGTCACAAAAGCTTCTCTCATAGTTTTCCAGTGGCGTTGCCATATTAATTCCGAAAAAGAAATGTTTGCTGAAATTGCCAAAATCTTAAAACTTTAATAAAAAAAAAACACGCAGAAAAAAGAGGGAAAAAAACTATCCCCGGTTGAATGAAAGGCCGAGCAGCTTAGAACTAACAAACATGCAGAGTGATCCTACCGACGGTTAAGAAAAAAAAATGCACGGTAAGAACTACAAAATCGAATTAATATTATAAAATCGAATTAACTCAAAGACAACATACCATATATCAGAAACCATAAATTAATATTATAAAGAAGGATTAATACACGGTAAGAACTACAAAATCGAATTAAGACGTAAAATGGGGAAACCTATCTTCTAATTCAACCAACCATATTAATTTAGGATCTGATTAAGATAACAAAGCCCTTCTATCATACCCAGCTAAAATCATATTGACCAATGATTAACAAAAAAAAAATTATAAAAACCTAAAACCCCAGTTATCGTTGAAATCATAATGGCAGTTATGATATTCAATCCAAGGATAACATTACAACAAATTGTTAGCTAATTTTAGAAATCAACAACATAATTTTTATAGCAGAAAACAAATGGATCAGTCATCAAATTCAAAATTTGATAGATAGATATATAACCTCAAAGAGTACAAAAAATAGGGAACTCCAAAATCTGGCAGAATCCAAAAAACCCATTTGTCAAAAACACAAACAAAACCCAAATAACACAGAAAAAGAAGAAGAAGAAGAATTGACCAAACACCAATCAAAACTAAATAGAACCAATTAAAAAAAATATAAAAACAGAAATGCAAGATCAAAATGGAAATGATCAGAGACAAAAAAAAAAAAGTACCCTTTTAGGGAAGTTGTCATTGGCCGATTGCTTAACAGGGGCTGCAAAATTGTTGAAATGAAGTTCGTTTGGATTATTTTTACTATAAGAAGATGGGAAAAACTCCTTAGCCAAGGGATTCAACTTGGTGAACATATCCACAAGCTTTTGGACAGTGAATTCAGATTCTGATGTTGGCTTTGTTTCTGAGTCCAAATTATTGTTGTTATCATTTTTGTTGGCGGCGGTGGTGTTATTTTTGGAAGCCACTGCAGCCTCACTGGTAATCTCAGCAACCGCAGCCATGGATAGATGCTAAAAAACCCAGAAACCAGAAAGACCTTAACTTTATTTATTTATTGGAAATCAAGAAAAACTACTAAGCATAAAATCCAACCACGTTTTTTTTTTATTTCTATCAGTGAAACAGAAAGAGAAAGAGAAAGAGAAATAGAGGCAAGATCAGATAGGAAGAGGAAAATGTATAGAAATGTAATAAGCTTATAGACAGAGGTTAAAGGGATACGATGATGATGATGATGATGATGATGAATTCTGACAGAGATGATGCATGTTAAGCCGAAATGGAAAGGAAAAAAAAAGTAGGAGGAATGAGATTATGAGAGTGATCAAAGTTGTTAGTTCTATTTATTTATTTATTTATTCCGCAGTGAGAGAACAGAGAGAGAGAGAGAGAGAGCGAAATAAAGTTAGGGTTTTTGGCAGGGGGAGGTGAAAATGCGAGAGAAGAACATTTGGCTTTTTTATTTGTATGTTTTTTTTTCTTTTTTCTTTTTTTTTTTTTGAGAATGTTCCCTCTTACTCAAGACTCAAGAGAGGGGGAGAAGAAGAGAGAGAGTTGAAAGGGAGGAACGTTAAAAATGGAGAGGAAGGACAGCTGCTAACGTAAGATGACTTAAGCAGCTAAAGTTGTTGTTACTTTGTTTGTTTGTGAGAGAGAGAGAGAGAGAGAGACTATGGATTCTGATATGTCATCTGTAACTGCTGCTACTATTATGGGTTTGTTGGGATTGTCATTCCCTTTCCTCCTCTCTCTCTCTCTCTCTCTCCCTCCCCCCTCTTCGTTTTTTTTTTTTGCGTAATTACAAATAAATTAACTTCACTTGAATGTTTTTTTATATATAAAAAAAAACCTTCACTTGAATGTTTGTGTGGCTGACCGCTCACCCAAAAAGGAATAGTACACTTTTGCTTCTTTTTTTTTTTTACCTGTGTTTGGTAACATGATAGTCGTATGAGAAGATTTGAACTTAATAAATTTTCAATCTAAATACATTTTAAAATTTAATCTAGACTATCATTTTTATCCTCTTAAAATTGTTTAAGTAGTTGGTTAAACCAGGTTGATATAAATTTATTCATCATGTTACCATCTTAATATTTAAAAATAATTATTTAATATGTCACTATCTTAATATTAAAAAAAATATATCGTCAGATTTTGCATTCGTTATTAAAGTTTTATTCTCTTATAAAACACGATATTAATGACTAGATTTGTTTTTTGCATTAAAACAAACTTGAATAGCAGCATAGGCCCTTAATGTTCTAGTCTTCTTCTAATTACACGAGATATTGATAGCTCACAAGTCTAGTTATTTTGTGGAAATAAGAGGGTAGAATGTCATTTTTTCCTTATAGTACTAATGATAGATAAATATTCCTTAAACAAACATTAACAAGGGTTGAGCTCCTCCTCTAGGTTGAACTCATGGCGTTAGGCTCTTCCATAAGACTTCGCCCATGGTGTTAGGTTATCCTCCAAGGTTGAGCCCATGAAGATTAGACTCTTCCTCCCAGCTAAACCCATGAGACAGTTATGCCCAGGCATGTTGTCTAAGACAGTGAGTTTTTCGGCTTCCAAGGTTTTTTTAGGCCCGTTGAATTTGGATTTATTAGTAGCCCCTAGGTATTTGTGATATTTATACGCAAAAACTTGTAAAAATACTTGGTTATTATGATGAGTTCATAAAATTTTCTTTGTATGAGAAGAGAGGTGAAAAATGCATCGAAGAGTCTGTGTGTAGTGGCTTGCACATTGTTTCATGAAATTTCTAAGTATATAAAGGGGAACCATGGAAGAACCCATACTTAAAAAAAAATTCTAGGAGAGTGAGGTAAAATATAAATGACTTCATACTTAGAAACGTTTTCTAATAGGTGGAGAAAACTACAGAAGGTTGAGCCTATACTTAGAAAAGTTTTAAGTGACCGGGAGAAACCCAAGAAAAATGAGTATATGTTTTTTAAAAAAAATTAAGTAACTGGAGGAACATAAAAAAGGTGAATCTATATTTAGAAAAAAAAAATTAAGAGGCTAAGGAGAACTTATAGAGGGTGAAACCCGTACTTATAAAATCTCAAAGTGGCTCGGAGGAACCTAAGAATGATGAATCTATAAAAATTTCTCAAACCAAGTATGAGGTGCTTGTTTAAGACCATATAATGCTTTTTTGAGCTTGCAAACATACCTAAAATCATGTGAAACACCAGGATAGGCGCCAAATAAACTTCTTCTTAAAGATCTCCATTCAAAAAGATATTTTTAACATCAAGTTGCGAGATATACCACTGACAAACTGAAGCTATTACACCCGACCTAGATTTGTATCGCTTAATAGATCTATCAGAATTAGTCTTGATCTTATACATACAATGACAACCAACAACACTCTTACCAAGAGGTAAAAGAACTAAATCTCAAGTATCTATTTTATGCAAAGCTAAAAGTTCATCATCCATAGTTTGTTGCCAATAAAGATTAAAAAAAAAATTGCCTCTTTATAGAAAAAAGCTCAGATAGATAATGAACATAAGCTAAAAAGGAAGTAAAATATGAAGAATAATAAAAGTAGGCAAAATATGGTAACTTTGTGGACTTACGAATATGTGTGGATTGAAGTAAAGGTGAATCTACAATCTCAAATAAAGCTTGAAGGACCATAGAAGAAAATGGATCTTTAGGTGTACAGGAGAGTAAAGTGTTAATAATTGCAAAATGATCAGTACAAATTGGTCAGGTAGAATGTAAAGGTAACGAGGTAATAACATGAGAAAGGGGATTTGAAGTACTAGGAACCTGGGATGATAAACTATTAGAATCCTCAAAAAAAAAATCTATACAAATAAGATCATATCTAGTCAAGTTATGAGTAGTGGATGAAATAGAAAAAAAAAGTATATACTAAAGAAAGACAACATGACGAGACATATAAATTTTCTGAATTATTGGATCAAAACAACAACACCCATTTTTATCTTCATGATAACCAATAAAGATAAAATAGCAAATCGAGAGGACAACTTATTGCGTTCTACATAAGAAAGAAGAACAAAACAAGTACAACCCAAAACTCTAAAGAAATAATAATCACGGGCATACCTAAACAACTGTTCAAAATGAGAAAAACTGAAATATGAGAAGATGGAATTGTATTATTCAAATCTACAGTAGTAAGAATAGCTTCACCTCAAAACACACTAAGAACATAAGTAGACAACCAGAGAACGAGCAGTTTTTAAAATGTGTGTATATTTTCTTTCAGCAATGTCATTTTGATCAGGAGTATTTGTACACTAAGTTTAGTGAATAGTTATATCTAGGGCAAACAACTCATAAATTTATTAAAGGTGTATTCCCTACCCAAATCACACCTAAAACATTTAATAACAACAGACTGTTGAGTTTTGACAAAAGTGCGAAAGGTTGTATATATCTCAAAGAATGTAAAACGATATTTCAGTAAATAAATCCAACAATAACGAGTATGATCATCAATAAAAGAAACATAATATTGAGAGGTGTATTCCTCACCTAAAACATTTGATAAAAGCAGAGTGTTGAGTTTTGATAAGAGTACGAAAGGTTGTATATATCTCAAAGAATTCAGAATGATATTTCATTAAATAAATCCCACAATATCAAGTATGATAATCAATAAATAAAACATAATATTGAGACCCTCTTTTATGGAAACAAGAAATTATCCTCATTTATCAGACCGAATCAAATCAAATGGAGAAGAAGAAACAAAAATACTTCGATTAAAAAGTAAAGCAAAAAATTTTGTCAGTTTACATCCATTATAATAAAAAATATCACAAGTTTGCAAATTTTCTAAAGCATATATGGATGCCAAAAATCTCAAACGAGAAGACAAAACATGACCTAGATGAGAATGTCATAAATAAAAACTAGAAGAAGGACTTAAATGAAAAGTAGACAAATTAACATTAGTAGCAGTAGTAGCAACTAACACTTTTAACTCATCCAAAATATATAGTCCTCTATTCCTATGGTTTGTCCCAATCAGCTTTTGAGATTGTAGATCTTGCACACAACAAAAAAAGAGAGGAAAAAATGACTAAATAATTATTAGAATCACATAACTGACCAATATAAGCAATATTCAATATGAGTTTCAGAATAAGATAAACATTAGGAAGAGTCAGGTGAAGTTTAATAATAGAACCAACACCTATTAGAGGTATAAGAATGCCTTCAGCAGTCATGACATAAATAGAAGACGAAAGAGATATAGAAGCAAAAGATAAAGAATCTAAAGACATGTGATAAGAAGCACTAAAATTCAAGACTCATTCAGAATGTGACATACCTAAAAACTATGAGGAAAATGACTTATGACAGAAGAAGCAGACATAGCTTGTGGCTGTAAGGAGAGAAATTTCTAAAATTACTTATTTAGAGTGTTAGGATTGGTGAAAGGACCTGATGAAACTACTATTACAGTATTAGACTGTGGTGGTTTGTAACCCTGAGGCAGTCTATGAGCATTAGATTGTGACTGGTTATCAAGCTTCCAAGCTTGAGATTGCTGTTGTGATTGATTTTGTTGTTTCAACGTAGGACACCAAGCTTTCTAATGACCTTTATGCTTACAGAAACT
>Ga0325403_1002915_pt1 | contig 15376 bp, 15 predicted proteins | sample PopdelMetagenome_19_FD_205665 | JGI IMG/M metagenome (GOLD analysis project Ga0325403, IMG submission 205665) | Populus deltoides microbial communities from Bellville, Georgia, United States - Xylem-PdKOR-R4 | ecosystem: Host-associated > Plants > Phyllosphere > Stem > Wood/Secondary xylem...
TCTCTTCATAGCCTTAGTTTCATATCATGCAACTAACAACAAAGATTCTATTAAGAACAAAAATGTCTCCTCTCCTCTTCTTTTTCCTGGTTCTGCCGCTACTGTTAGAATCAAAAGCTAAGGCGATCGAGGCAGGAGATAACTGTTCACTGATCACCCATCAGATAACGGGGAAGATTGGTGGGGTTATCAATTATAGTTCTCGTTTAGGCAAGGAGCAGAAAGTAGCAATGGAGATGGCTGTTGAAGACTATTTTCGTTCAAGTTGCTCTAAGCAGCTAACTCTGCAACTTGAAGATTCAGGTGGAGACTCATCTAGAGTTGCCTCTGCAAGTAAGGCGCTCTCTCTGTCTTTTAACAAGCATATTTAACAAAATCATAAGCAAGAAAATTACTATTAGAAATGATTCACCCGCTCGAATAAGCCATTTTCATGCTTAGTTACTAGCTAGTTTCTGCAACTTGAGACGTAGCTCAGCCGTGCTGGCATGGTGTGAGCCCATAACCTAATTAAGCCATGCCGGCATTCGAGTTAACAAGTTGGTCCTGCCTGCCGTGTTCAAACATTAACGGGGACCCTTAGGAATTTTCTTTTCTTAGGGTGTAGGGTAGTATATTTTTTTATTGTCTTACTTAATGTGTAGTATCTTGATAAGGTCAACGTTTCTACCAATAATATTCGACCGTTACTTTTCTTGTTGTAGATTAAAAAAAATAACGTTGTTGGGAAGAGTCAGTACGTAGACATAGGATGGAAATATCTCCAAGTATTTTGGGAGCATTCATCATTTCATACCCAGTCATGTGTATTGATTAATGATAATTAATATATTAAAATTGATATGATTTTTATTTTTATTTTAACATACTGTTTCTATATTTTTAAATGATATTATAAGACATCATTTCATCATTTTAATATGATTATCAATTGGTATATATATAGCTTAATTTAAGTGAATAGTGTGTACTTTTACACAACATATAGCGAAAAAATGAAATTAGTAATTATGATTATTTTATCAATTGGTAATATATTTTGAAAAGTTAATAATTCATATATTCATGATGATAAAATAACACTGTTTATATAGTAGTAAAAACTGGTCTAAAAAACAATCTGAAACTAAGTAGGAAAAATAATTAAAATTAAAATTAAAACAGAGGCAGGAAAATAATTAAAACTACATAAACAAAATATTTTAGGTCTAATTTGACAGACTTCTTAGATTTAGCTAGTTTTAGCCGGCTGAACTCCAAAAAGATATAAAACTATGTTATTTAGTAAGTTTTTTCTTAAACTTTGTCATTTCTGTATATCCATAAATATATTTCACATATATATTGGACAAGGCTAACTGGGTGAGCATTGTAAAAAAAACACTCTGTTTCTAAAACGCATGAAATTATGAATTATCCTTTATTCCTAATGTAGTTTGTAGTTTAAATGCTCTGAGTATTATATATATATATATATATATATATATATATATATGTATATATTTCGGTCGGTTGTGTTACACGAATTGCAGATGAAGTAAACTTTACTGTGGTGTGGTTCAACTAATTGGTCATGTTCAGAAGAAGAGTCAATTGGATTACCATAAAATACAATTTCTTTGCACATTTTAGGAAAGAAAAGGTAGCAGTTCTTATCCTGCTTGAATTTTGGAAGGATACTTGTTTGCTTGAACTTACCCCTTCGGCTTATAACAATTCTGCAGCAACTGAGCTCATTAGTAGCAAACAAGTCCAATCGATAATGGGGGCAATGACAGCACAGGAAACTGGTCTATTTTCGGAGGTTGATATGAACATGAAGAACATTCCTATTATATCCCTGACTTCGCCTGCAATAACTCCACCATCGATGGCACATCAATTGCCGTATTTCCTACAAATGAGTAGCCATATAACCCTCCACATGCAATGCATAGTTGACATTGTAGGCCACTTCAAGTGGAGGAAAGTGACAGCACTGTACGAACACAAAAATGGTTTCTCTGCTTATTCTGGGATTATAACTCTCCTATCTGACAAGCTTAAAGTTGTCAACTCAGAGATTTCATACCACTCAGATCTCTCTTCCTTGTCATCTATATCAAACCCAGAAATCACCATTGAACAAGAGCTTATCAAGCTGAGGAGCAAAAGCAATAGGGTCTTCATAGTTTTAGTATCTTCCTTGGAATTGGCTATCCTGCTCTTTGCGAAGGCAAATCAAATGCGGATGATGGAGAAAGATTATGTATGGATTGTCACAGATGAGATTGCAAGCCTTCTCGACTCTGTTGATTCCTCTGTCGTGAACAACATGCAAGGCGTGATTGGTTTCAAGACAAACTTCGCACGCACTCGTGACACTTTTAAACGTTTTAAATCTAGATTTCGAAATAAGTATGGATCAAAGTACCCAGAAGAAGAAGAATATTCTAATCCAAGTATCTTTGCACTCCGCGCATATGATGCAACTTGGGCTATTGCTCGAGCTATGGAGAAATCGCAGGGCAAAATAACCTCAAATGAATTATCTGGGAACATTTTATCCAGTAATTTTGAAGGTCTAAGTGGCACCATGAGGTTTGAAAACAATGTATTATGGCAATCGCCATCGTTTCAGATCATTAACGTTGTTGGTAACAGCTACAGAGTGATGGCAGTTTGGTCACCAAAATTTGGATTTTCGCAGAGTGAAGAGAAATATAATGGAGCGACTGCCAACGGTTCTTTGAAAAACTTGGGTCCAGTTTATTGGCCAGGTGGAATGCCAAGCACAAACCCAAGAGGATGGGCGATATCTGATGCAGATATCCCATTGAAGATAGGGGTTCCTGCTATGGGTGCTTTCAAACAATTCGTGAGGGTGACTTTTGATCAGACCCAGAATGCAACTTGTGTAACCGGGTTCACAATCAATGTATTTGAAGCAGTTGTCAAGCGCCTGCCTTATAACTTGCCTTATGTGTTAGTTCCCTTTTATGGAACATACGATGAGATGGTGGAGCAAGTTTATCGCAATGTCAGGCTTGTTTTTCTACTTTATTCTGTTTTATATATGATGTCAATATTGTTGGAGCTAACCTTGTGTCATGGCTGATGACAGTGTCTGATTCCTGTAATAGGGCCTGGACGCAGCTGTTGGCGATACAGAGATAATGGCAGATCGATTTCAGTACGTAGAATTTTCGCAGCCATATGTTGATTCCGGACTTGTTATGGTAGTAACTCAGAAAGCAGAAACATCGCACGCAACATGGATGCTGAAAACCTTTACGAAAAAATTGTGGCTGCTTATGATAGCAATGCATGTGTTCATAGGGTTGCTAGTATGGCTAATTGAACGTGGGAGCAACACTGAATTTGATGGGATCGGGACAATGCTATGGTTTTCGGTTACCATAATATTCTACGCACATCGTAAGTTTAACTACACTTCCTTGTTTATTGATCTGTAAGGCTTTGGCTTAAATTTTTTGATCAATTACCATCTGCAGGACAACCGCTCACAAGCAACTTATCTCGATTAGTGTTGACACCATGGCTATTTGTGATTCTCATTGTCGTGGCAAGTTTTACAGCTAGCCTTTCGTCGGCAATGACAGTCTCACGGCTCGAACCATCAGTGTTGGATATTGAAACACTTCAAAGAACAAATGCACCTGTTGGTTGCAATGGGAACTCCTTTATTGTAAGATATTTGATTAATGTTTTGCTTTTCAAACCAGAGAACATAAAGAAGATTAATTCAATACATGATTACCCAGAAGCCTTTGAAACTGGATATGTTAAAGCAGCATTCTTTGTGGAGCCTCATGCAAGAGTCTTCCTTGGAAAATACTGCAAAGGTTACACCAAAGCAGGACCTACCCTCAAGCTCGGCGGTTTTGGCTTTGTTGAGTTCTCTCCTTTGTGTCTGCTCCTCATTTCACCGCACATAATTATTTTGCCTAAAAAACAGATTCTTATACTTCGATCCTTTCGTTGGTTTTTCTTCTCAGGTGTTTCCAAAGGGTTCACCTCTGGCTTTTGACATCTCGGAGGCAACCCTCAAAGTTATAGAGAGTGGAGAATTGCGCCAGTTAGAGGAGTTGCTCTCCTCTTCTAATTGTACCTCTCGAACTACCTCAATTGACACCTCAAGTTTAGGCCTGGAACCTTTTGCTGGTCTATTTATATTGTCAGGTACCATTGCAGCCTTCGGATCCCTCGTTGCCATTTTTCGTCTGGGTAGGAATGTGCACATCTTGAGTTACATTCAAACAGAACTCACAAGAAGAAGAATTTGGAGATGGGCAAGTCTTCAATTGTCCAGAAAAAGTTCTACCAAGGAGACTTCTTCGACCCAAGCGTGTTGAACCTGAGATTTTGCTCCCAGTAAAAAGTTGATGTGTTGGATTGACATCTTCCATACCAGGAAAGCTTTGGCAACTATACATTTGCTTATTACCAAAAAAAAATAAAAAAAAATAAAAATTATACATTTTCTTGAATGGATTGACCTTGTGAAACTTTTAGGGGTATTTGAAATTACGTTTCAAATAATATTTTTATTAAATTTTTTTTGTTTAAAATTATTTTTAATTTTTTTTGAATCGTTTATTGTTCTGTAAATTCAAAACTGATAGAGAATTGCTGAAGTTGCCCAAATAGTGTGGAATAGTACCATTCACGTTGTTGTTTGACATATCAACTACTTGAAGGGTACTGACCTTGCAAATCAATGGTGGAATTTCTCCGGTCAGCGGATTGTTTGAGATCAAGTATGGTCGAGAATGGTGGAAATGGGAGTGAGCCTTGGAGCATGTTTGAACTAAGGTTAAAAATGCGTAAGCTTGACCATGGAAGAACAGCTAGAGGTTGGTCAAAGCCTGTTAGAAAGTTGTGAGAAACATCCATGTATTATAGAGTTTCTGCACTCACTGTCCACATCTATCTAGGTATTTTCCCCTGAAGGTTGTTGAAGGATAGGTCTAGCCAAACCAATTTGTCTTGCATACTCAGGAAGTCAGGAAAGACACTTTGAAATATTCAATTCAATAAAAAGAAAACTCGTTTAGTTTGTTAATAGGGTGAAGATAAGTGTTTTTTTTGTTTCGGAACGCAGGATAGGGCGTCTGGGATAATTTTCAAACACAAGACTAAAATCTTGTGACCCGGAACTACTCAGCAAACCCCCGAGCTCCTAGCTAATTTGCCGCTAGAAGGCTCGATTGCCTCCCATAAAATGAAAACCATTGAGTTGCATACCACTGCTTATAAGTTCTCTTTTGATGAGTTGAGACCATGGACACAGACCGATGGCCCTAATGATCGCTTAGCATGGGTAACAGTTTCTAATCTTTCTATTATGGCTTGGAATGTTACTTGCATCAAGAAGATTCTGTATATGCTGGGAAAAGTAAATGGTTTTGATAGAATAAAACTACTTTTCAACACTCTTGATACATTTAAATTCTTGATCGCAACCCAATGTACAAGCCCAATCAAAGAAGATACAGTCTTAAGGATGGAAGGTCGGGACCACATCATCAATATTCAGGAGATAGATCATTTGTACTACCCAGAATATGAAACAATAAAGTATAATATGAACTCTTTTAGCCCACAACTGGAGGTTGAAGAAGATGATGATGTTGAGTCTAGTCAGGCCCAACCTGCTTTCTTGACAGAATGCAAGAGTGAGGTGGATAGTTTTGATGCCTCTTTCTATCAGCACTGGGACAGGGAGATATATAGTACATCCTTGTCAATTGAGACTCTGTTTCCAGAAATCATGATGTTTCATCCATATGAAAGGCTTGTGAATCAAGGAAATGGAAGACGTACCGCCAATGGTCTTTTAATGGGAGAAGATGATAGTTCTACCAATAGACAGAGTTGTGAGGTAGAGAAGGCTATTGCAAACCAGCCTACTTCTCCCAGTCCGATCATGGTTTTTGAGACTCATGCTCCTCACTGTGTTCTCCCCAGGATTCTATCAGAACAAACATCATAACCAAGCTGCAACTATCGAAAGCTCAAACCAGCACACATAAAATGGCCCTATGCAAGAGTAAAAGGAAGATTAAAATTCTTTCAGCTAATGTTACAGTACAGGAAACAGTTGAAGAGAAAAGAAGAGGGATCTTCAGATTCAAAGACCTGCATACAGCAATCAAATATGCGCCTTCTTCACAGTGCTGCCCCGTTATCATCCCCAAAACTAGATGTTGAACAAGAGGTTCAAGAGATGATAAAAGATGGAATGGCATTGGGTTTTGGTGAGCTGAATATTTCGAAAGAAATGGCCGCATATATTCAGGGACAAGTGAGTAGGGAGATTGAAAACTGGGCAGACACACAGTAGCTGATCTCATCAGGAGTCAATAGGCAAGGCTTCCCATTTGATCTTATGAAGTTTTTCTTTTGGAACTCTTGTGGCTTGGGTACGTCCTCTACACGTGTTTCTATTCAAAATATGCTTAATCATCATGAAATAGAAGTCTTCTTTTTTGCTTGAAACTAAAATGTCATTATGTTCTGATAACTTGGTTAGAAATCTATAGAATGAAACCAATATTAGGTGGGACTATATTGCTTCTGAAAGAAAGTCTGGCAGTATCTTAGCCATGTGGAAAGATAACTATTTCAAGGTGGAATTTATAGAATTTAGTGGGCAATGGATAGCCCTCTTCGGCTATCATGTTGCAACTTCATTCCACTGTGTAATAGTAGGAGTTTATGCTATAATCTCAGCCCATGAGCGTAGAATTCTATAGAAAGAACTCATAACCCTAAAGTCTACCTTTGATGTTCGTTTTTTCTTTTTGTGGTAGGTGAAACTCTTCATTTTAAAGATATATGTAATGGTTATATTAATGTTAGAGGCTCCAAAGCTTTTAAGTTCTTTCTTAACTGTTGTGATTTGCTAGAGTACCCTTTTCATGGTCATTGCTACACATGGTTTCGTGGTAGCTTAATGAGTAGAATTGACCGTGATTTTGCTACGGCAGACTGTTTTCTTCATTTCCCCTATTTATCCTTCTCTAGATATCCTAGAGGCTTGTCAGACCACTGTCATCTAGTTATCGGGTCAGCTATTTAGAAGTGGGGTTGGAGGCCTTTTCGTTTCCTTGATTGCTGGGTTTCTCATCCTTGGTTTTTGAAGTATCTAGATTCTTTTTGGGAAGAATGTGGGATGAACCTTTCATGAATGGCACTTTCCAGTTCATCAGAAAATTGAGTTACCTGACAAAACAATTTCAGATTTAAAACAGAATAGTTTTTGGTAATCAAGATAGTAGACTTTCAGAGCTGCAGAATGAGATTAAGTCTTGGAAGCAAAGGGGGAGAGTGGGCTTTTGTCAGCTACTGAACAATTTCTTTTAAGCAACTTGAATAATAAGCAATGGGTGGTAATAAGAAATGTAGAAGCAATTTGGAGACAGAAGTCTAGACAAAATTGGTGCAAGCTAGGAGACAGAAATACTAAATTCTTCCATCTAGTAGCTAATTCTAGAAGAGCCAAGAACTCCATCAAAGGCCGGAATGGTTTTATCCTAAAGTTAGACTTTCACAAAGTTTTTGACTTTGTGCGATGAGAGTATTTCGATCAAGTCATGGATAACATGGGGTTTGACAAGAAATAGAGGAATATCATTCAGGATTGCATCTCCAGCTCTCACCTAGCCATTCTCATTAATGGCTCCCCAAGTCAAGAGTTTAGTGTTCAGAAAGGATTGAAATAAGGTGACCTTCTTTCTCCTTTTCTTTTCAACATAACAGTAGAGAGACTTTTTGTCCTCTTTCAAAGAGCTTCTGCATCTGGGTATTTCAGAGGTCTTGAATATGAAAATGATGAATTCCTCGGTCTTTTGCAATATGCAGATGACACTCTGATATCCATACCTAATGACTACAATTCTCTAACTCATGCTAAGAGGATATACTTCGATGGTTTGAATTGACTTCGAGTTTGCGAATTAACTTCTACAAAAGTTCTCTTGTAGGAATTAATTTGGATGAAGACTTCACGGCTGGTATGGCAAGATCTATTTTTTGTAGACTCCCTCCCTATCAATTACCTTGGCCTCCCTTTAGAGCCAATTCTAAAAGACTATCTACTTGGAAACCAGTTATCACTCGCATTAGTTCTAGGCTGGTATGTGGAAAGAAAGATTGCTTAGTATGGTTGGACGTATTTGTTTGCTTAAAACAGTTCTAAACTCCCTAAATTTATACTACATGTCCATTTTCTTAATGCCAAAGGGTGTGGTGCAAGATATCAAGTCTATTCAAAGACGATTTCTTTGGGCTCGAACTTCTGATACTGGAAGATTTGCAAAGTGTCTTGGGATCTAGTGGTGCGAGAAAAAGACAGAAGAGGTCTGGGAGTAGGATCTTTGACAGGAAATTAAAAATAAAGCTTTGCTTTTCAAATGGCTGTCCTTTTTGTAACCCAGAAAGAGAAACAATTGATCATCTTTTTCTTCACTGTTATGAAACTTGGAAACTATAGAATCACTTCATTCTCTTGATAGGTTTGCAATGATGTATGTGAAGATAAGAGAAAGGACATGTAGTAGGAAAATGAGATTTGTTAATTATCAACAATATTCGAAATAAACTCAATAAAGTTATAGTTCTAATAAGTTTTAAAAATTTTATTCAAATATAACCAACGAACACATGCCTATAAAATTGATTTAAATAGCTTTCTCTAGCTGAATAAGATCGAGCTAAACATTAAAATAAAATGCAAGTAAATTATAAATTAGTCTCTTTAATTTTATAAAATTAAATAAATATTCTTTCCAGTTTTAAAAACTAATCAATTAGTATCTTTCATCCATTTTATGTTCTTTTTAATTTATGTTTTTAATTTTTGCTTTTAAGAAATAGAAAAAATGATAAATTAAAACAAGTAAATAACATGGAAGTATTGGTGAGAAAAAAAAAGGATTTTTTTTCAAAACAAAGTAACATTAAATTGAACATGCTCAATACTGGTTAAAAGATTAATTAATAAGTTTTTTAAACTAGAGGGACTATAAATTATTTTGTAAAACTAGAAGAACTAATTTATAATTTACTCAATAAAATAAATATAAAAACCAAGAACATTCAAAATGAATGCAAAAGTAAAGGAAACAAATACATTTTAAAAATGGATCACTAAACTATTACAGAACTCTACATATGATATTTGGATCAAATGGCTAATAGAGTTTGAAAATTGATCTTTTAAATAGATTTTGGGATCCTATATACAACCTTTCAAGTTCTCTGCATTAATATAAAGATCTGAATCAACTTTTCATCAAATCATATCCTAATTGAAAATACAAATTTTGTTATGGTCTACAAAAATTATAATACCCATTTACTCTATGAGGATGAATTTCTATCTCAATAATTAATTGAATCCATATACTCATCTGTTAGACATTAATTTAGGTTTCAAAGGAAGGAAAGCATTTTAACGTTTCTAAGGAGCGTAGTGTGATGATAAAGGATTTGAGATTTGTACAGCAGATTTCAAGTTCGAGTCAAGGCGTGCACCTCTTGTAAGAGCCTGGGACAACTGAGATTTTACTCGCTTACCTAGACCCACAAAGTACACTTTTCAAGGGATGGGGTTTCCTTGAATCCAAAAAAAATAAAAAAACATTTTCACGTCTTACGTTATTGATTTATGCCAATTTTGCCTAATGATGATGACCTAGCTTCATCATGTTATTGTTTATTTAAGCATGTAAAATGTTAAAAATCACAAGTATGCTCTCAAACCTGGTTATTAAAGTAACTGGTAAGTTGATATAGGATTCCGTCTGAGTTTCATAATAATTAAAAAGAGTTAATCTAGTTGGACTTTATTAATAAAAACCCTAGTTGTCTAGCAATCCAAACAAAAATCTATTTGACTTCTTTAATTTTTTTTTAAATGGATATTGTTTAAATTTTTAATTTTTTAGATTAATTTAAATTAATCTGGTTTAACCCTTATAAATTTATAATATGTGAGTACTTACCCTAAATCATTTTTAAATTGAGTTTAATAAATATATTTTCAAAACTATATAATGAGGTGACACAGTCACGGATGTTAGCCTGACAAGTTTACTTTTCTCTTGCAATCTCCTCTTATTTAGGAATTCGAGACTTGGTCTATAAAATATTGTAAGTGCCATTAATTTGAGCTTAGTATATTTTAACTTCAATACGTAAAAAGTGGGATGGAAAGTGATGTAAGAATTAAGCCACAAAAATTGTCAAATCTGGGATTTATTTTCTCTCGAAAAATCGGCAACTTGGAGGAGGTTGGGTTTTTTAAAAAAATAAAGTGGGTTTTAATTTATTATAATCTCGTCAAAACGGTGGATTTTTAAATTAATTAATTTGATTAAAATATAGTTTGATTTATTTTTAAAAAAATAGTTTTTAAAAAAATATTATTTTAATTTTTTAAAAATTAAAATGACACTGTTAAAATAGATTAACCCAAAGGAAATAATGAACATATTATAGGTTAACATATTCAACCTATAATCCAAAGCTAAGGTCAAATTTTGAACACCGCGCTATAATCCAAAGCTAAGCTCTGGTTTTAATAACTTTGATTATAATCAGTCAAACACCGCGCTATTGACTTTCTAGTAGCAGCGCTATAAGTAAATGGATGTAATATATAACTGACCCAAAACCCAAGAAAAAGGAGATGGCTGCAGCAAGAATTTTAAATCACTATAAGTAGAACGAAATAATCTGCTAGTTAACAGACGTTTCGTAAGAAATTTCTGATACTTTGCAAGCGTTTGAACATTTCTTTCTAAAATTCTCTAATAAATTTCCTTGCTGTGGCATAATTAATCCTTCTCATTCAATATACCTTCTCAATTCGAAAGTAAAAATGCCTCTTGTTATCCTCTCATTTTGCATGCTTTGGCTGCTAGTGGCGGTGTCAAAGACTAACGCCGATGAACCAGCTGGGGATCACTGCCCCTTGGCCCGCCACATAATGGGGAATATAGGTGGCGTTATAGATTATCGGTACTCTCGGGTTGGAAAAGAGCAGAAAGTTGCAATGGAGATGGCTGTTGAAGACTTTGCTCGATCAAGTTGCTCTAAGCAGCTGGTTTTGCAACTTGAAGATTCACGTGGAGACTCCGCCGGAGCTGCGTCTTCCAGTAAGGCTTATCTTCCCCGTTCATTGACAGCCACAAAAAAATTATAATAAAAAAAGCTTCACTTCTCGCAAATTATCTTAGGAGGAACAATTTTTTTCTATGAATCAATATCATATATAGCAATGGATTTCTTCATAGGAACAAACATTTTTCATGCTTAAAAGGGGCTTCATAGAACCCGTACTGGTTATTGGCTCGTGGCATTTCTTTGGTTTAGAAGTGAGGTTTTTTTTCGCTTCAAAATAAATTAAAATAATATTTTTAAAATTTATTTTTAATATTAATATATTAAAAATATATAAAAACATAAAAAAATTAATTCAAATTAAAAAATATATATTTTTTAAAATTAAAATACGAACAGGTCCAATGTCTTCACCTTGCTGGCAAGGTCCACGTTGAGATCCAATGCAAAGTAGATTATCCCATGTCAGAATTGTTTATCACTTAGGTTGGTAGGTCCAGGCTTTGTCAGTTTATTCAGCCACAAAAAGAATTGTCAACTCGACAATAAATTAGCGTTAATGGAAGGAAAACAAAGAATTGGGTTTTCTTTTCTAAAACTAGCTCATTTTTATAAAAGTATTTAAAAAAAATAAACGAGAAAAAAGATTTTGAGAAAACGCTTGTGTTTGATAATGCAGGGTAAAATATTTTTTTTAAATACTTATTAATTAAAAATATATTATAATAATATATTTATTTTTTATTTTTAATATTAACATAATAAAATTATATAAAAAATCAATTTAATATTTTTTAAGGTTAAAAGTTGTTTGATCAACACGGCCTTTTTTAACTCTGGTCCCGACATTTTTTTCTCTTGAAATATCTTATTATTTTTCAAGGCTTTTTTAATGTCTCATAAGTTTAAGAATAAATTGCAATCACAATTCAATAAAATAAAAATAAAAATTCACCATACCAATCTGAAATTGATCCAACTAATAATCTACATGGTATGACTCGAATTAACGTAGTCTGATCGAAAACCCCCAACAAGGTTAAAAAAATAAAATAAAAATCTGATTTTCTGACTTTTAACAATATAAAGAGAAAAGGTCTTACTTTTCAGCTTCAGTCTCATTTTGACAATCATGGTGTTAAGGTCACAGATATTTCTATAATCACAGCACACACTGTTACACCAATGCTTATCTCTGTTGTCTTTTGTGATATAAAGCCCAAATATTTGCCACAAATATATAACAGGCCTCTTATCATATTGCTGCAGCAGTTGAGCTCATTGATAGCAAACAAGTGCAGGCGTTCATAGGAACGATGTCAGCTCAGGAAACAGGACCTCTCTCCATGATTCACAAAAACATCAAGTATCTTCCTATAATATCCTTAACATCACCGGCAATAACCCCGCCATCGATAGCACACCAACTACCACACTTCTTTCAATTTAGTGACCATATCACCTTCCACATACAATGCATAGCTGCTATTGTAGGCCAGTTCAAGTGGAGGAAAGTTACAGTGATATATGAATCAAAAAATGGTTTCTCTGCTTATTCTGGGATTTTAACTCTCCTATCTGACACTCTCAAGGCTGTCAACACAGACATTGAACACCACTCAACTTTCCCTTCCTTGCCTTCTCTATCAAACGCAGAAGCCTTCATTGAACAAGAGCTTGTCAATATGAGGAGCAGGAGCAACAGGGTTTTCGTAGTTGTGATATCTTCTTTAGAAATGGCAGTCCTGCTATTTGAGAAAGCAAAGCAGATGGGGATGATGGAGAAAGGTTATGTGTGGATTGTCACCGATGAGATTGCAAGCTTTCTTGACTCTTTCGATTCTTCAGTTGTCAACAACATGCAAGGTGTGATTGGTTTTAGAACCGGATTTGTACGCAGTAGCAAGCCTTTTAAACGGTTTAGATCTAGATTTCGCAGCAAGTATCGATCAGAGTATCCAGAAGAAGAAGAATATTGCAATCCAAGTATCTTTGCTCTCCGTGCTTATGATGCAACTTGGGCTATTGCTCAAGCTATGAAAAACTCACCAGGAAAAATAAGCTCAAAAGACTTATCTAAAGCCATTTCATCCAGCAGATTTAGAGGTGTAAGTGGAGTAATAAGGTTTAAAAATAATGTGTTGCGGCAAATGCCTTCATTTCAAATCATTAATGTTGTAGGTAACAGCTACAGAGAGATTGCATTTTGGTCACCAGACTTCGGCTTTTTAAAGAGCCTCGAGAAACATAATGGTGTGAATTCCAGTAGTTCTTTTGAAGAATGGGGGCCGGTTTATTGGCCTGGTGGAGAGGGCAGTGTTCCTCGCGGATGGGTGATTTCTGAGACGGATAGTCCTTTGAAGATAGGAGTTCCGGCCATGGGCGCTTTTCATGAATTTGTGAAGGTCAGTTTAGACGAGGCCAATAACAAAACTTGTGTCACAGGGTTCTCAATTAATGTATTTCAAGCAACTTTAAAGCGTCTCCCATATAACTTGCCGTATGTGTTCGTTCCATTCAATGGGTCATACGACAAGATGGTGGAGCAAGTTCATGACAAGGTCAGGTTTATTTATTTTTCTTCTATCACTAGTCTCATATGAAACAAGAAGCAAATTTTTTCTCTCCAATTTATCATGATATAAACAACTTTTAGTCATTGATTTTCTCATGCAAATAGGGCTTGGATGCTGCTGTTGGTGATTTTTCAATAGAGCCTGGAAGGTTTCAGTACGCAGAATTTTCTCAACCATATATTGATTCCAGACTCGTCATGACAGTACCAGCGAAATCAGCCAAGTCCAGTATAACATGGATGCTGAAAACCTTCACCAAAAAGTTATGGTTACTAATGGTAGCAATGCATTTGTTCATAGGATGCCTAGTATGGATACTTGAACGTGGGGGCAACACAGAATTTGAAGGAATCGGGGGTATGTTATGGTTTTCCGTCACAGTAATATTCTACGCACATCGTAAGTATAATTCGATTAATTTGCAAATGATAATTGTCGCTAGTTCTTGTTCTTGTACAAGGGTTTGGCTTAATTTTCTTCATTGTTTACCGAATACAGGGCCGCTTAGAAACAATTTATCTCGAGTAATGGTGGCACCATGGTTATTTGTGATTCTCATCGTCACGGCAAGCTTCACGGCTGATCTTTCCTCAAGGATGACAGTCTCACGGCTAGAACCATCAGTTTTGGACATTGATACACTACTGAAAACCAACGCACCTGTTGGGTGCAATGGGAACTCCTTTGTTGTGCGACATTTGACTGACGTTTTGCATTTCAAACCAGAAAATATAAGGAAGTTTTATTCAGGAAACGATTACCTAGAAGCCTTTGAAACTGGACAAATCAAAGCAGCATTCTTTGTTGAGCCACATGCAAAAGTCTTCCTGGGAAAATACTGCGAGCGCTTCACACAAGCAAAATCCACCTTTCAATTAGGCGGTTTTGGCTATGTTAGTTCTCTCTGTCTTTGTTTCCTCATCTCGTTTCCACATTGATTTGCATAAAGAGAATTCTTACTCTTCATTTTACTGGCATGGCTTTCATTTCCAGGTTTTTCCAAAGGGTTCTCCTCTGGTTTTTGACATGTCAGAGGCAATCCTGAAAGTTATAGAGAGTGAAGAAATGAGGCAAATGGAAGAGATTCTCTCCTTTCCCAATTGCTCCTCTGATGCGTTAAGGGACAACTCGAGTTTAGATCTGGAGCCTTTCGCTGGGCTATTCATATTATCCGGTAGCGTGTCAGCCTTCGGTTTCCTAGTTGCTATTCTGCGTATGGGAAGGAATCTGCAGATCCTGAGCTACATTCAAGAAGCACTGACAAAAAGGAGAATTTGGAGATGGGCAAGTATTCATTTGTCCAGAGAAAATTCCACCATCCCAAAAACTGAAGACCAAGTTCAAACTTCTACAAGTGTAGAGCTCGCAAATTTTGCCCACTAGAAAAGTTATATAATTACACTTTTAAGGTCTAGCTAGAAAACTACATAGTTAGAGGATTGTACAAGCCGAGCTCTTATTAAGATTCATTATGTTAATCATTTGGATCTCCTGAAATTAGGTTCATAAATTGTTTTTTTATTCTAATTATTAATTTTTCAAGTTAATTTTATATTTTAAGTAGCTTTTTTCTACTTAACTTTGGACTTTTTAGTTAAATCGGTTTTTAAGACTTCTGCATAAATAATTGAAGAGTTTTTTTATTATTCAAATTATTTAGACTTTTTTTT
>Ga0325403_1002918_pt1 | contig 15365 bp, 7 predicted proteins | sample PopdelMetagenome_19_FD_205665 | JGI IMG/M metagenome (GOLD analysis project Ga0325403, IMG submission 205665) | Populus deltoides microbial communities from Bellville, Georgia, United States - Xylem-PdKOR-R4 | ecosystem: Host-associated > Plants > Phyllosphere > Stem > Wood/Secondary xylem...
ATTACATTAAAAAATAAACTCCAAAATGTTCTGGTGTATTATTTTTATATGTTCTTAAAGCATCCGTGACATAATCATCAGAACAATATTTTCTTTTATTAAACTATACTTTTATGATTCTATTAAATTATTTACTTCAAAAAAATAAACTAAACCTAAAATATAGTTACTTGTTAAATATCAAATGCACTAAACTAATTCGCATTAAGATTCTATATAGAGAGATTGCTTGTGTATATGTTAAGATCCACCAAGAAACTATGTAAGTGATTCATAAACTTGAAATCACCATATTATCTTGATATAGTCAACCTTAGTTTCATCCATGAAGATTCAGCAAGCTTTGGTTTTACCATGTGTGTGAACTTGACCCAATTCTAGTGGAGGTGGTTTTGGCCTCAATAGGTTAACCCAAGTTTGGTTGATTAATGACACAATAAGAGGTATGTTTAAGCTATATTTTGAGTCTTGTATGGGCTTTAATTATGTGTATGATTTTAGGAATTATTGGGTCTTGATTTGGCAAGGATTAATTAAAGTGTTAGAATCCTTTTTCTACAAGGATTTATAAAAAATCCTAACTACAAAAGGGCTTATGGGTGGCATTTTTTTGGATGCTTATGGAGGGAGATTTCCTTTGTAAAAGGGAGTCTATTTGTGGTAGCAAAGATTGAATTAATAGGGAATTGTTGTGTTTTCTTTATTTGCAAGGATTCTAAGTATAACTTGGAAAGTTAGAGGCGGTTATCATAGGGAAATCTTTCCCATCATTATTTATCCATATTCAACAAGGGTTTCATGCAAATTATACTATGTAGAAGGCAACAACTAGAGGGAGAGATTCCTTGGTATTTTTTTTTCTTATTTTGCCGAGATTTCCTTGTCTACAAGGATTCTTATAGAAAGCTATTTAAGGAGATCAAGTGGCCCTTATTTCTTCCTAAATTTGAGAGGCTCAAGAGCAACAAATAAGATATGAGTACCAACAATTAAAATCATGAATTTCCATGCTTGAGAAAGATACGAAGAGTGATAACACTTTTTTATTTCTATTAAAAAGTGGTTTTGGCTACAAGGACTTTATTAAGCAAAGAAAGATGTTTTTGGGAGCTAAGTTAATTATTGTAATGGTTAGATCATTTGTTTGGACTATTGTTGTTCTTAGCTAAGTATTTTTAGGACTTTAAATTTTAGTTTAGAACTTTGTTTTAGTTTGGGTTTATTTTGATCCAAAATCAATGTTTTAGGACTGTTTTAGGCATGAGGTTTGTCTTAGATGATTAATAGTTTATGCCCATTGATTTGAAACCCAATAAATATCCATTAGGGTTATTTAGAAGGATTATATATGTTTTTCATAGCTATTGGATTTTGATAGTCTTTTATTATTGAATAATTTAGATATTGTTTAGTGAAATCATGTTCTTTGCTGGGACAAAGATAAAAAACTAACTTAATAAGGTATAACTAACCTTGTGGTGTCTTTACATACTTAGTTTCTTATTTTGATATAAAGAACGAGTTCAAGTTCCTTTTCAATATCTTTAGTTCTTAGATACAGGTTATCTCTAGGTCAAGGACTTTATCCAAACATGAATTTCAACCTTCTTGGGTTGTTTATCAACTTCATTGTGAATTTTAGGATTGTTGTCCTAAAGGTTTGCATTAGTTGGTGTCAGAGCTAAACTCTAAAAATCAGGTTATACCTTTATAAAAATTTTATATTTTATATTTTGCTTTTAAATTTCTCTTTGATTTCAATCTTCTACTCCTTTTGCTTACAACATCAACTATTACAAAAAAGAAGAAGAAGATGTTCTTGTTGGTTTCATTGCTTTCCTTACAAATCAGTAACACTAAATTAGAAAAAAAGATGTTAAAGCTAAAGATTTAGTTTTGCCGCAAAAACACTAATATAAAGGAGATTAAATCAAGCCACATCGAAATTATTTCGAAATTGATATTATGAGATTTTTGGGTTCAATAACATCAAATATTAAATTTGGGGTCATTTAGAATTTGTTTGGTTTGCATTTCAAATTCAGATATTAAATTGCGTCAGCGAGCCTAATCTATGTCAATTTATGAAACATGTTTTGCTACTATTTAAATCGACCTAATTAGTATACTTAAGTTAAATTTGAGATATTTGGGTGTTGTTGATAAAGTCATTTTCATTAGTTTTGCATTTGATTTATTTCTTGTATTAAAAAACATTTATATTTCATACGATTCATTTGCTACTCGTAAAATCATAATTATAATTTGTCTTTATTTGTTTTCATATATTTCTTGGTTTTTGAGTCATTACACATATAGAGCATTTGTTTGAGTCATATCTTTAGTTTTTTTTTTGTGTTCATCACCATTTTAATCCAAAATTATATCACTCAAATTTAATTCACCTTATTCTTATTTGTTTGGTCGAACTTGTGAATTGTGGTTAGGAATATCTCTAATATAAGGATATGGTAACTTTCTAATTGAATTAGACATTAAGTCAAGAGCATCCTAAATAATCAATTGGCTTGATATTAGTTTTGAAGGATTCTAACTAAAAAAGATATAAAAAAATAAAGCATTTGTTATAATCACATCTTCAACTGTTATGTGTCCATCGCAACTTTTATCCAAAACTATAACTCAAATTCAATTCAACATCTTCTTGATTTTCTGATTCAACTTATGAATCACTACTACTGGAATTCAAATTTATGTCTAGAAAATCATGATCTAAAGTTTGAATCTCCTTCTAACACTCCTTTTGAAGTTTAAGCTTAAAGAAAAAGAAATGGTGTTTTTATGACAAATAACATCTATTATGATAAATATTTATCGATTTAAAGAATGATAACAACATTAGTATCTTTTTTAATAATTGACATACATAAAAAAAATATTGCAATGCTTGAGGAGTTACTTGTTAAGTCAGTGTTTACAAAGATGCACAAATGCAATACAATAAAAAGAAGAAGAAGAAGAAGAAGAAGAAGAAGAAGAAGATTGGTAAATTTAGGACTGCTAGAGCACAAATTGCATGTTTTGATTCAAAGATTAAAAAACAAAGAAAATGTTAAAGTATTTTGAAAACCATGTTTTCAAATTGGAAGAAAATAGTTTTCTTATTTTTCTATTAAAGGAATGAGAGATGGGTGTTTGAAAGTGTGGTAGCGGTTGTTTTTTAAAGTGCTTTTCATTCCAAAATACATTAAAATAATATTTTTTTTTATTTTTAAAAATTATTTTTGAAATCAGCATATCAAAATGATCTGAAAATATCAAAAACATATTAATTTTTTTAAAAAAATAAAACAATTTCAATTTTTTTTAAAAGCACTTTCCAACTCCATTGCTAAACACTACTTTGCAATATATATATATATACTCGGAGAAGAGGTATGTTTTTTTTTTTCAAAATAAATACAGGGATAAGGTTTCTTTTTTAGGGAGATAGGTGGGATTTAATGAGCCCCCTTTTTTTTGTTTTTATGGTTTTGGTTGCATAATGGTGACCGCTTGTGATGATTTTAGTGGTGGAAGGAGAAGGGCCGTGTGCGGTGGCTGGTTTGAAAATGAGGGGTTGTTGTGTTTGTGTGTTGTTTGGGTAGTATTTTGACTAATAAATTAAAGGCCAGATGAGGGCTGCTATACTAAAAGGTTGTCATGGAAAAACCCATGAATAGAGAGTTAATAACGTGTTTTTTTTTTAATTTTAACTGGAGCTTGATAAATGATTGGGAGCAATCAATCCGACTCAATTGCTATAAATCCCATTTTTCATTTCAATTATATCCTTAATTAAATCAATTTAGACCATTAAATTTAACCACTTTTTACGAATTCATCCTTAGCTCTAAAAATTATGCAATTTTAACCGGCCAAACTCCTAGTTTTGATTTTTTTTTCTCTCTAATTAAGGTCCTAATTGACTTTTTAATTTGGCAATTTGTTCATGGTTCCTTAATATTTCTAATATTAGCTAAATTAAAGTCAAATTAAGTTCTTTAATTTCTCTTCCAATAAATCTCCATTTGCAACCCAAACCATTCTTAGATTTAATTGAACTTTCCTAACTTAATTTTTGATTTGTAAAACTTATTTATTGGTCCAATTTTGCCCTAACTATATTCTTTGTTTTCATTATTTTTTTAAACTCTTTTTTCTTTTTTTGTAACTATGTATTTTTTTTATGATTATTCCTAACTTAATTTGACACACAAAAATAATGAAAAATATTGAAATGATTAAAATTGACAATATACACTTTTTTTTGGCATTCTTCTCATTTTTTTTAATTATAAACAAAAATTGGAGTAAAAAAATGAGTTATGAAACAATTTAATCTTACTACTACCAACATGTCAGCAGGGATAGAAAACTCTATTGATTAGTTTTTAATTATTATTAAAAAATAAAATAGAAAACCGGAATTCAGGATTTGAGGAGCCCATCTTATCTAATAAGGTTAAGGGTCCTGCAAATGTTTGTAGATTCTGGCTATGAGGTACGGATGCATTCTAGTACTCAACAAAAAAACATAGGATAACCGCAGGTTCAGTTGCTGCCCTCGTATAGTTTCTACTATAGTGGGGTCCTTTACATGGTTTCTGTGGTCTTAAATAGGGTTAGCCTCAGGCCACATGGTATTAACAACCCGGCCACTTCATTAATTTAGAATAAACCCTTTGAAACTAATTAGATTATTAAAATAGATTGGTGAAATAAACCTAATCTATAGGCCATTATGATAAATTATGTGCAAATTCTTTGCTTCTTTATTTCCTTTTTTTTGATAACCGAGGTGTCCGGGCTAGCTTACGCACACCACAACTAATCTCCGGGCCCACTAAACATCCTGCAAGCCTAGTGGGCAGGTAAGGTACCGCGGGGGTGACAGACATGCACAGAGAAAATCAAACCCGGGTGCAGAGGAAGGAAACAAGTCCCTTCCCCCGCTAGGCCACGACTTCAAGTGCCTCTGTTTCCATTCTTTAGTTAGGTGTTATGTGGTAAGATCTATGAAACATTTCACATGCTCGCCAAGCTTTATGATGGTTAATTGATCCTATAGAAACTTAGATTTAATGTTCAGTTCTGTAAAGCATGAATGAGAAACTGCCCGCCAAAAGAATCAATTTCTTTCGCAGAGAAGGTCGCCGTAGAAAGTCTTGCTGAAAGTGGCGGGGGGAGTATGTGAATTAGCTGCAACCACTCCATGAACTTTCCTATCTATGTTGTTTGGTTAACGTTGTCAGCTTTCCATGCTGTCCTTCTTTTTTTCCTTCTTTTCAGGAAACACCTCGCCATCTTTTTCTCTTGAATTTTGTTTAAGCATCTCAAAATTTAAGCTTCTCCCACTGTTTTCCCAGATCCAGTATATTCAAAAGAGGGCTTTTATTTTTTATGTCAAGTGTCGTCGATGATGGCAGTTATACCCCAACTTTCACGGCGAGATGAAAGCAGTGCGTTTTCTTGTTTCCTTTCCTTTAAGGTGTTATCTATGATTCTAAGGATTGTTGTGAGCTGTTAAATTAATCCAGATTAAGACAAGAAATACAAACATAAAAGAGAAGGAAGCTAGAATTCTTATTAATCTGTTTATTCTAAAGTGCTTGAATTAATCTAAATACAAAGAGATTATATATAGGTTAAACTGAAAATACTATTCTACCTTTATTAAATAAAACAAAAATAAATATATTATTTAACATCTCCTCTCAAACTCACGATGCGGCAACTACAAGCATCGAGAATTTGCTAACTAAAAAACAAAAATAAGAGATGAAATGCAACTTGGTAAAGAAATCTGTAATCTGCAAGGAAGAAGAAACAAAAGGCAAAGTAATGGTGTCATGCTTGAGATGATGACAAGTAAGATGACAATCGATCTCAATGTGCTTAGTTCGCTAATGAAAAACCGAGTTGTGAACAATCTGAATAGAACTCTGGTTGTCACAATATATAGAAGTAGGATGAGAAATGGAAACTCCCATATTAGCAAGTAACCAACATAATCAAACAATCTCCTTTGTAGTAGATGTCATAGCACGATATTCTGCTTCAGTTGAGGATTGAGAAACAATAAATAATTTCTTACTCTTCCAAGAAATAAGAGAATCACCTAGAAAGATACAGAAACCGGTAACAGACTTCCGATTTATAGGATCACTACCATGATCAGCATCAGAGTATGCACGCAGCTCCAAGAAATAGGTGGATGGAAGTAAAAGACTCTGAAAGACTGTACCCTGAAAATATCGCAAAATACGAAGAACAACTACCCAGTGAACAGTAATAGGAGAAGAAACAACTTGACTAACAACATGAACAACATATGCAATATTTGGAAGAGTAATGGTGAGATATACCAAGATCCCAACAATAGTATGATATAAAGTAGGATCTATCAAATGTAAACCATCAGAAGAAGAATACCTTGCGTTAACCTTAATGGGAGTATCTATAGTCTTGTTATCACTTAGTCTAGCCTGCTCAAGAATATCTGCAATATATTTTGACTGAGAAAGAAGATAACCTCTGGGTGAGAAAGCTACCTTAATACCCAGGGAACATCGAAGATAACCCAAATCCTTCATTTTAAATTATGTAGCCAAGTCTGTCTTGAAAACTGAAATACCATCAATGTCATCACCAATAATAATCATATCAACATATAAAGACAGAATAATACGACGTACATCAGTGCACTTAATAAAAAAGGCAGAATTATGACTGTTAGAAACAAATCTAAGAGACGAGATCACAACAGAGAATTTCTCAAACCAAGCACGAGGTGCTTGTTTGAGACCATATAATGCTTTCTTAAGCTTACAAATATACCCATGCTTTGCTTTGCTTTCAATTCAAATTTTACTGGTTTATTCACTAGCACCAGAGTTAGGAATACCATGCTTTTTTTTTTGTTATGTAATATTTATTAACGTTATAGTTGGAAGTATTCATAGCCGAATACGTCAGAGTCAAGAATATTACAAGCAGACCATCGTAGCATAATCCAACAAACCCTTAACAATTTAAGACAAAATCAACAATGCAATTTACCTCAGATAGGACGCTTAAGGAGTGATAATATTTTTTCTTTTATGTAACCAATCTCGTACCATAGAATCTATGTTGACCAGTTAGGGTTTTTAGTGGCCATAATATTAGGTGGCGACTCCTTAAATAAGACTTTTCTCATCTAAGAATAAGATGTCAGTTATGTGTTCTTTTCGCAAACATTAATTTTTATAGGTCGTTGCGATGTTAGGTGCAACAACCATAATTAAAAATACTATTCTTAGTTCAATATTTATTGGCGTTAGAGTCAAAAATATTTTTCTTCTTACAATACTCACCAATGCTAGAATTATGAGCAATATTTTTAGCCCAACATTAACTAATGTTAGAGTTATGAATATTATAAGTAGACCATTAATAGTATAGTACAATAGACCATTCATAATTTAAGATAAGACTAGCAATGCAGCCTACCTGATAGACCTTATATTAGCCTTTAAAGGTTGATCACTAAGCAAATGAAAACATTTTGAGACTAGGTAGTAACATACTCTATATGTTTATAATGGACTTACCTCTAGGTTGTACCTTGTGTAATCTCATTAAGGTAAGCTCAACATATGACTTCTTAAATTCTAGAACCTTTGGGTGACAAATGGTTGGCATATAGAAATTCTACATGAATCTGAGTTATTATATCTAATAAAAAAGAACTGTTTAGGGCTAGAAGCTGGTGGGCTACCAAAAGGTCAAATTTAAGCAAGCTAAACACGGATCCCTTGTTAACATGATAATGACATCAAGATTTCAAATCCATAAGTAGCGACCATTGTCATTCCCTGAAAGGTGAATCCATATTCAATATACCTCTTTCTCTTATATTTTTTTAAAAATTACTTGGCTTTCATTTGCAAGTGAAATATAAGTCCCTCTAAAAACCGATCCTTCAGAATCTATAACACCTAACTCTAAAAAAGACTTATATATAATGAAGTGAGAGCATAGTTAGAAGCCCACCATCAAAGAAAGATGGTCAATATCAAAGGAGAGGTCATTAGGCTCGCTAGTAAGCTTGAATAAGCTCTACAATCCAAATCATCAAGAGAGGGACCATTAACAAAACCTACAGTTTCTACCCAACTTGCATCTATATAAGTACATCCCTACACCTTCATCCCATGGAATTTAGGGGAAAATGGTACATCATTAAAATCTTAGTTCATAACATATTTTTCAGACTTGAATGCTAATAAAACACTGATATTGTTGGGGAAGTTGACCCAAGAAAAACGTGTTGCATTGTCAACCTTTTTGTCATTGAACTTTGCCTTTTTTGTACTTTAATGAAAAATATAAAATTGTATCTCTTCTTTAAGTATGTGTTTCCATGTGTTCTGGAATTACATCATATCTTTTAAATAAGTATGTCTTATTTTGTCTCACTATTGCTTTGAAATTAAAAGATGTTTTTTTTATTTATGAAAATGACATTTGACATTTTATTTTCATCCATGATTGGATAAATAAAATGAAAAAAAGGGTCAAACTCTAGAGTGCATAACTTAGATGCTTAAGGCAACCCTCACCCTTTCAAGATTCAGAAAAATTAACCCTTATAACTCTACATGAAAGCCAAAATTGGTTATAGAAAATTCTTTGCTAAAATAATTTTATGAAATTGAATTTATCTTTTGATTTTAGAGAAAATTATATGTTTGTTCAAAACAACATTTTGGCATCTTGGATAGCAAATAATTCAATTAATCAAGCAATTCCTACTTTACCAACCACCTAAAACAAAAAAAAATGGAAATTGAAAAAACATCAATTACCTGCACATCATGTCTCTTTATTTGTATACAAAATGGTGTGTGGTAGATTTGGTAATTATAGACTTGTGAAATGCAATTCTTTGAAAGTCCAAACAAATTACATTAAATGATGTTACAATTTATTAGTTTTAACCATTATCTCTATAAATGAGAAAAGATCATCTTTGTTATCATTTTCATAATAAAAATTAAATACACCCCTTTGTAGTCCCTTTTGAGCATGAAAAGTTTCCTTCATAAAAACATTGACTATGATCACACCCATAATAGGGCAATTGAAAGTTCAAAAAGATTGATAAAATTTCATAGTAATCCAAAAAAACAGAGCCCCACAAGCTCAAATATTAGGGAGCATGCTCAAATCAAAAACAAAAATTACAAAGTAAAGAAAATAAGCTTACCACACCAAAACAATCAAAGAGGGCAAGTACAAAAAATATGGTAAAAAAAGAGTAAAAAATATAACAAGGATAAACAACTGACAACAATCTTAAGTTTTTGAAATCCTGATACACTTTTTGAGCTTATAAATCCTATTTTTCAATAGTCCATGCCTCTGCATTATTTTTTTTATAAAGTCTTTTATAATCAAGCAAGCAAATAACCTTGACCAATAAATAGATCTCTCAAAATGCAAATAACTTTTTCAATAGAGTTATGACATAGTAAATAAGTAATATATTATTATTCATGATGATAAAATGAGTGTTCAAGAAGACACAATTTTTTCTCAACAAAACCATAAGCTTTCACTCAATCCCTTTACTTTGAATCTAGTAAAAGACAAAAGATTATCTTATCATGTATTTTCACCAATTGCAAATCTCATTTAAAGAAGAGACTAAATCATAATTAAAAAAAAAACAATTACCCAGGAAATTGTAAAAATTTCTAAAAAAATTGTTTTAAACTTATATTGGGTAAATTTTTATTTTTCAAATACAAGATAGTCAAGATTTTGAGAAATTCATTTGAACCATAGATAACCCAATTTTAAGCTAGTATTTCTTTCTCAACCTATACCTTGTTGAGATCAATAAAATATCAAATAAATACTTTTCAATTTACATCTTAATGATTTCATGCCAACCACGAGACACAAATATGCAGTTAGTAAAATTTGTGATGTGGTCTGAAAATATAAAAAAATATTTTTTGAAAAATTCTCATTATCTTATTTTGCAAAGTCTTGATAAAAAAATGATGATGTATAAGTTTTTTTTCATGGTCTTTCGAAATATAAGCACATCTAGAGGTAATCCAATTTTAAAAACCTATTACAACAATAATAGTAAAATAATGATCTAGCAAAACCATGAATGGTATATGACAATGATGAATACCTTTTTAATGATATGTACAACCAAATCAGCTAGGGGTATTGATTAGTACGTAAAAGTACATTTTTATCAAGGTTTTATATCATCATTTTGCACTTGAAGTATCAATAACTCCTTAACTAAAGCATGCTTTATAATAACAAGTCTGATACTATAAGATAGCTTTAATTTATGATAAATGTTCATCTTAAATGCAGGCCTATCATAAAAATCAAATGATTGATTGATGAGTTTAACTATTAAAATTTAGAAGACAAAGATAGGGTTAAGCTTTGAAAAGAGATGCCGGTTCAGTCCACATTGGAACACTGTTCAGTCATTGGGTCATATCTGGAGGTATAGATCTTGGATATCAATTTGGTTTATATGGCTAAAAAGCTAAGACATAGGCCTAAAACATTCATGCGGAGTCCAAGACTCAATTCTGCTGTTTGGAAGTCCAAATCTTAGCAACAACGGAGAAGTTGGAATCTATCTTGCAACCCAGATACTGTTTAGTGTTCACCCCATATCTCGAGTTCTAGAAGTCCAAATGCACTGATTCTTTTTTTTGTTGGAAAGCTGAGACAATTTTCTAGAACTTTCATGAGGACAATCTATTCAAATTCTGATGTTAGCAATGACGTTTTGTTCAGACAAGAAGATAAGGATTGTCACCAAGTCAAGATGTGGCCACCCACTCAACAATTAGTCATCAAATCAATAGTTCCAAATTTTAGCCTATAAAGGAAGGCATTTGCCATGTATTTAGGCATCTTGGTTTTCAGATCAAGATCATGTTCTTGCTCTCTCTTTATATTTTTGTAATGCTGAAGTTTTGTTTGTATTAATCTTTTGTTTATGCTTTTCATTTCCTTTCCTTTACTTAGTTAACTTTTATCTTATTTATGTTCTTATCTTGTTTATTTATGTTTCTCTTCTTTATTATGTTTAGCTAAGTTTATTATGTCAAGGTGAAAAGGTCACACTAATGGTGTACGAATAAGTATAGTATAAACTCAACATGGACTTCAATGTTTGATACTAACATGTTTTGTATTTGTTATCTTGTTCACTTTTAATACTTTGCTTGTTAAATGATTAATCTAGATTTATGTTGTATAACCTTGGTACAACAAATACTTGGCACTTTCATAGCCCAAATTGTATGGTATAACCGATACCTGTGCTATGAAAGGAACTTGATTTGTTGTTAACATAAGGTATAATCATGAATACCTGACAACATTTACAAGTATTAACATTATTCGAATAAGATAACTAATGTACTCATGTTAACAATTTATAATCTGATTGGAACCTTCTTTGTATGTGGTTTGTAGTTGAGTAATAAAAAGAGTTTATACTATACTTGCTAGAAATACCATTAGTGGATCCTCTAACTTTGATAATTATTTTATCCTTATTTAATCCTTATATCAATATCACATCTCAAAGCTTTCTTCAACTCCTTTTCTATTATTATCTATTTCTTTATTTGTAGTTTATACAGTTAACCTCCCTGTGGTTCGACCCCGGTCTTGCTGGGTTATTTATTACTTCGACACTCCTACACTTGGGAGAAGACATCAATCTTTTGGTCGTGTCAGGTATTATTGCTTAAAACAATCTATGACAATGGATGATTTTGTAAACTCTTTTAGAGATTGAGTAGTTGAGCTTTACTTCTCTACCAAGAAATATGATAAGTAGCCAATGGTTAAATAATACCACACTTGAGGGCACAATCCAACCAAGAGGCAACATCACGGTTAAAAAACAATTTGTCAATTTTCAAAGAATGGTTAAACTAAGCAAAGTTTCATAAAAAAAACATAAGAGAGTAATATTTGTTGTACATGGTCTAAACAACATGATAAAAAAGTATTCAAAGATAGTAACAACATGGACAAAACTTGAATAGATTGAAGAGTCATGTGACTAAAAACTTAAACCAGAGATGGAAACCTTCACTAATCAAGTGAAGGTTGATTACAAAAAAGAGGGATTATATTTTTAAACAAGTAAAGATGCATATATACCATCTAACCTCTAAGCATTGCACAAATTTTATGGCAAGAAATAGACAGGTAACAATTTCCTACAGAATCTAATGGTGCCAAGCTAACCAAGATTTGACAAAGAATCCAAGCCAAACATCAACTAGGACATCATCTGAGTCGAGTTGAGCTTGGTAATCAAGGTAATATTTTAAGTTATTTGGATCCTAAAGAGGATCCATTTTCTTTCTAGTTGAGAATAATTTATTTGTGGATCCCTTAGATGATCCCACTGCTTTTAGTTAAGGTAGATCCCTGACTTGATTTTTTATCATTTAGATCCTTGAGATAATCTCATTGCTTTCCAGTTCAGGTAGATCCTTGGGATGATTTTATCTTATTCTTAAGATGTATGGATCCCTGAGTTGATCCTTGTCTTTTCAATCAAGAATAATCCCTAAATTTATTTTTTCTCATTCCTAGTATAGTAGATCCTTGAAATGACCCCACTACATACCAGTTAAGATAAATCCATGAGATGATTTTATCTTATTTTCAAGATGTATAGATCCTAAGTAAATCCTCATATGTTAAATCAAGAAGAATCCTCGAGTTGATTCTTTCTTATTCCTAGTGGTGTGGATCCCTATGATGATCTCACTTCTTTCTAGTTGAGGTAGATCCCTAAGATGATCTTATCTTATGTTTAAGATGTACGGATCTCTAAGTTGATCCCTGTCTTTTTAATTAAAAAAATCCTAAATTGATTATTTCTCATTCTTAGGAGTGCAGATCCCCGAGATGATCTAACTACTTTCTAGTTGAGGTAAATTCATGAGATAATCCTATCTTATTTTCAAGATGTACAGATCCTTGAGTTGATCATGGTCTTTTAAATTGAGAAGAATCCATGAAATGATTATTTATAATTACTAGTGGTGTGGAATCCCTAAGATGATCCCATTATTTTGTAGTTGAGGTAAATCCTTGAGATAATCCCACTACTTTGTATTAAGGTAAATCCCTAAGATAATCTTATCTCTTTTTTCTAGACGTATAAATCTTTGAGTTTATCCTTTTTTCAATTGAGAAGAATTCATATGTTGTTTTTTTCTCATTCGTCCTAGTGGTGCTAATCCCTAAGATGATCCCATTGTTTTCTAGTTGAGGTAGATCCATGAGATGATCTTATCTTATTTTTAAGATGTATGAATCCCTGTGTTGGTCATCGTATTTTAAATTAATAAGAATCCTTGAGTTGATTTTTTCTCATACCTAGTGGTATAGATCCCTCAAATGATCCCACTATTTTTCTAGTTGAGTTGAATCCTTGAGACAATCTTATCTCATTTTCAAGATTTTTCTAGTTGAGTTGAATCCTTGAGACAATCTTATCTCATTTTCAAGATGTACGGATCCTTAAGTTGATCCTCATCTTTTCAATTAAAAAGTATCCCTAAGTTGATTCCTGAACCCAAAATACTACAAGAGTCCCCAGGAGAGTGGGCTCGGGCATGGTAGCTCGAGCCTAACAGTACCTAAGGAGCATGGGCTCGAGCTACTGCTCGAGCCCATGCAGGACGTATGCCCTGCATATTTGGTGCTGGGCGTCCATCTTAGCACTACTGTGGGCTTAGGATTCCATGCTCGAGCCTAACATGCTCGGGCTTAGGAGTGTGCCTTAAGCATAACATGCTTTGGTCCAGATATCGCATTTAAACTCGCTTTCACCTCTAGTGGGCTCAAGATGTCATGCCCGAGCCCAGCATGTTTGGATCTAAGTAGTGTGTCCGGGCCCATTTTCACCATTCATGGGCTTGAGTTGTCACGCCCGAGCCTAACATGTTTGGGTCTAGGTAGCGAACCCAGACCCACTTTCACCTCTTATGGGCTTGGGCACATTGTCCGAGTCCAACACGCACCAGGGAATTCAATACGTATTATTTTGATTAGAATACAACTCAAAATATCACAAGGATAAAATTACACCACAAACAATATTCTTCACAAAAAGACAAGACTCATGGACAATAAATACACAATGAGACATTCAGAACAAAGATTTTTCAATCTCTTCATTCTCAACATTCTTCGCATATATATTTTTAGAGTCTATCTTTCTAAAATATCATTGCACTTTCTCTCTTTACAAAGTTACTAACTTTACCATCAAAGAGTCTCCATGTCCATCAAATGAGATCTTTTGCAGGTACTAGCCACAAGCCACCTTGATTTATCAGGCACAAAGTATAAGCTATCAATCACCTTGACTATAAAGAATTGATTAACTAATTATCCAATCCGGGAATCCTATTCCTAGACTACTTAGATTTTTTGGGACATCATCACTCGGTGAAGAGTAATTATTTACCAGGTAACTATTCATATGGACTTCTGTGTTAATGTGTTTAAAATTTTTCTCCAATATTTCAAATATAATTTTTTATAATAGCAAAATAATTCTAAGTAAAAAAAAATGTGTTGCAGAGAACAATGGTTTGTGTTCTGATGAATAATGAATTAATCGGCACAATAATTTTTTTTAAGGTAATTAATAAAAAAAATTGGATATAAAAATATTATTCTTTCTTTGTAGCAAATATTCCACTTCTTCGTTTTATATTTCTATGCACAATTCTTAGCATTTAATAATATTTTTATGTTTAATGCAGACCTTGCCATGAGAAATGAAGGTGGATTATTCAAGGTTCGGTTTCTGCTCTTGGCTCCTTTTGTGTTAATAATGGTAAAAAGTATTCTAGATTCTCACCAATTTCTCTCCCACCCAAAAAATATCCCCTCCCCTGGCAAATTCTGGCCCATCCAAAATCACGTTCCCATCGACAAGAAACAAATCCCTCCACCACACACAACCCAACAACAGTTACACACAGTACGTCTGCCAAATGCGACCATTTCTCCCGCTGGTCTTGTGATGGGATCGAAGTCAGTGGGAGCATGATTGGAGTGTTCATATATATATATATATATATATTTGATCAAATTTTAAGATATAACTACTAAAATTAAAAGACGTTTCTCCAATATATATATTTTTTAATGAATCATTTATATCAATCAACTTTTAGGAAACTGTGTAGTGTTATCCATGAAGACACACTCACAGAATGCTACAAGTTGCTTCTTTATCCGAGTCAAGTCAATTACAGTAGGCAAAATTCCTAAGCGGTGTG
>Ga0325403_1002919_pt1 | contig 15364 bp, 14 predicted proteins | sample PopdelMetagenome_19_FD_205665 | JGI IMG/M metagenome (GOLD analysis project Ga0325403, IMG submission 205665) | Populus deltoides microbial communities from Bellville, Georgia, United States - Xylem-PdKOR-R4 | ecosystem: Host-associated > Plants > Phyllosphere > Stem > Wood/Secondary xylem...
ATGCCCAGAAGCCTTTAAATAATATTATATTCTGTCCACTCCGTTTCAAGATCAGATATTTTGGGTTCTTGTAATTTGATGCATCAAGACTAAATTCCATTTTAACAAAATATTGGACAAACCATTCGCAGCTGAATTAGTATATACTTGAACAAGTATTTACTTGACATGAATTCATTAACCACTTGAATATAGACACTCATTTAAATTACTTGCGTGAAATATTTTATAAAAAATTGTTTTTCAGATTTTTTTGTGTTTGTTTTTTATATTTTTCCCTTACTTTTCTCTCTTTCTCTCTTGTTTTTTCTTTTATTTTTTTTATCCATTCTACTTCTACCCAGTCGGCAACATATAAAAAGATGGAATAACTGATTTGTTTTATTTTTTAATGGCAAATAATCATTTTACTCTTAATTAGTCGTTTTGCTTTTATTTGATGTTTTTTTTAGCACTACCAAACTCTGTTCATCCTAAATTTTTAACCAGATTTTATTCAATATATTTTAAGATCCCTCGTCAAATTTCAGCTCAATCTGATGGTTGGATTGAAAATTACACCCAATAACGTAAAACTGGTCAAATTGTGATTTTTTTATCAAATTTCTAAATTTCTCCAAAAATTCTGAAATTTTAACCCAAGCTAAAGCATCATATTAAAAGGCTCCACGTAAATTTTCAGAATTTTTTGATACATCAATTAAGAATTACAATTTTTTTTACATAAAATTAATTAAAAAATATTAATAAGATCTTGACCTGAACTAGACCTCACCCGATCCCATAATACCTCCGCCCTTGACCACCACAATACCTAACCACCATCTTCTTTTTTTTTAAACCACCACAATCACCTCACAATTATCTCTTTTATTATTATCGTCATGTCATCACTATCTTTTTTTATCATTATCAAACATCATAATTTACTTTATTACCATTATTAAAAAAATAATTTACACAAAAGGAAGAATACCCTTGACCACATTAATTTAGCATGCATATAATAAATTGACCGCACGTTACATTTTTTCACATCTATGCACGTTTAAAAGAATTCCACCACATTTATTTTTTAATAAAAATTCGAAATTCCTTGACGATGATGATACTGAAAATTATGAAATATTACAATCTCGTCAACTTTGGCCCAAATAGGAATACGATAAAGCCCGTTATCAAACAATGGGTTCAGATAGAGACATATGCAGTGCAAATGGGCTACTGTAATGGGTTCATTAATGAATGGGCCGGCCCTATATCTTTATAGTCCAAGAATCTGAGATTGATTCTAAACTACACGTCGTCTGGAGTAACATGTCGAAAAAACGTTGAACCTTGACAGAAACCTAGTCCGTTAACAAAAGGTCCAGAGAGGCTAAGCAGCAGCAGCAGTCTTCAACACCCCCCAAAAAGAAATGGGAGGGAGAGGAAGAGGAAGCAGGTCACGAACTCAAAGAAAGCACTTTCGTGATGGCAGAGAGAATGTTTGGAAACGCCCCAAATCTGACAGTGCCTCGTCTGATCCCAACAGCAACAACAACTCTGAGAACAAGACTCATTGGCAGCCTTTTGCTACTCAAAACCCTGCCTTCGATGAATACTACAAGGTAACACTTGCTTTTCTTTTGTTTAAGATTATATATTATTTTGTTTGGTTTGGTGGGGTTTAATTTTTTTAGTTTTTTTTATTTTTTTGCAGGAGCAAGGGATAGTGACAGCAGAAGAATGGGATACCTTTGTCGAAGCTCTTAGAACACCCTTGCCTGCTGCTTTTAGAATCAATTCAAGGTAAAGTTTTTAGTTTCTTTTGCTATTTAAATTGTCGGGTATTCTTTGTTTTGGCTTTTTGGGTGTGTTCGTAATTGTTGCTCCTGCATGCTGTAGCAGTAAAAAGATATAACGTTAATTATTTTTTCAAGCTGATGAGGCAAACTTTGAAGTTAAGAGTTGGGACACGAAAAGGTTGGGTTTTTGTAGCTCTCAATGTTGTCTACAAGCAACAGACTAGCCAAGATAGGTAAGAATGATAAAATCACATAAGATGAATATCCTAATAAGGTTGCTATCCAGTTCTCTTTGATATGAATTGGATATGATTAGGTGAATGAAGAATGAAAATGGTGATTTTGGCAGCATATGTCAATCTAGTGATCTTTTTCAAAGGGAGGTTGCTTTAGGGATTGCAGGAAAGATCAAAAGGGAAGTGGGATTTCTGAAATATGGTCGACTGTGATTGGACAAAAAATATGGTCGTATGGAGTATGAAATGATGGGAAATTATATTTGTGGTAATAAGGTCCTTTATCCCCCCGAGTCTTGGATTGAATTCAGATGCTGCAAGTTGTATATGGGCAATTAACGAGCATAAGAACTGCATTTTGAGGGTTTATATATAAGGTCCCCTGTGTTCTTCACACCCTCCTTGACTTTGAACATTGAAACTGCATGTTACAGTATGGGGAAAAGTTGCTAACCTTGTGATTTTTATTTTTTTCAATTTTGCAGTAGCCAATTTTGTGAAGATATCAAATCACAGCTTGAGAATGACTTTATGAATTCTCTTAAAGCAGAGGTAAGTTACATTTATTTATTTTGAGACTATAACACCTTTGATAATTATGTTGCCAAATGCTGGTTGTTACAGATGATAGCTTACTGTTTTTCCCTTCATTTTTGTCATTTTTGACAGACCACTGATGGTGGTGAAGTGGAGGCTATTAGACCATTGCCTTGGTACCCTGATAATCTTGCCTGGCATTCAAATTTTTCCCGGATGCAGCTAAGGAAGAACCAAACCCTTGAGAGGTAAATCGTGCAATTTCTGTTTGTTTGGGTAGTGTTGTGAACGTGTTATCATATTTTCTGAACAGATACGTGTACCTGATAATACTGACATTGCTTAATTATGTTCTTCCCTTTCTTGTTCCAAAGATCCGTTTTACACAGAAGGTTTTCTATTCTGCAATTTTCAGTCATTCAGAATTGACCTGTGCAATGCATTTATTTTACATATTATCATTGATGTAGACTGTGCCATAAATGACTTCCTACCACCAGGGGTACATATACTATGCTCAGTTAACTTAATGTTTTTCCTTTAGAGAAGTGGAGTTATTGCTATATAATTTCTCAAGTTTATGGTCTTGGAAAACACTTCAAGCTTCTCTTAAAGTCTTTCTGAAAATCAGTCTAGTTGTCATGATGATCCAACCAATTTCAATTTATACAATTTTCAATGGAAAAAATGCTTTCTATTCTTTAAAAAATTCATGCATTATTTTATAGGGTAACTGTTTGGAGAAACAGCTCTTCCATTTTTAACAAATGATTTTTTTTTTGTTTTTAGTTTTTCATGGAAAAGAAAAATTAGAAAGGGAGATTGAAAATGGAAAAAGTTTTCTGCAACCAATTCGACCCATTGTTCTCCTACTTGTATATGATTTGTTGGTTTTCATAATTAGTGCTTACATTATATGTAAAATATGTGCAAGCTGCCTGCAATTAATGCACTTGTTTTTGATTGCTTTCCTTTTATCTACCAAATGTTGTTTTGGATAAAATTATTTCAGGTTCCATGAGTTCTTAAAGCTAGAAAATGAAATTGGAAACATTACCAGACAGGAGGCTGTCAGCATGGTGAGCAAGTCTGATTTTGGGTTTATTCAATGATTTTTGGTTGTTTTGTCCTTTAAGAATGAACATCTCGACTCTCATCCCTGTGTCATTTTGCTAACTGATTGTTAATCCTACAACTAAATTTTTGGTTTGTGATAAAGGTACCTCCACTCTTCCTTGATGTACGTCCGGATCATTTTGTATTTGATAGTAAGTTACCTATAGTGCATTCTGATTCTTTTCTTTATTTTATTCCTTTGGCAATACAAGTGACTCATCATCTCTTTATCTAAATTAGCTTGATGTATTTATAACAGCAGCTTTCTTACCAAAACACATTGATATCCTAATGGTTTCCTTTCTAAAGTTTCTAGTAGCAGACATGTATCTCCCCTTCACCCCCTAGTTTTCTTATAAAGTTGAAATGGGTTGCATGTCATGGAAAATATCCAATACCCTGTAGTATTTCCTCACTGCTCTCTTTCCTTGTATGCAGTGTGTGCTGCACCAGGTTCAAAAACATTTCAGTTGCTGGAGATTATATACCAATCAACAAAGTCAGGATCACTTCCTGATGGAATGGTTTGTTACTTTTTCTTGTTTCACACTCTGCTCTATTCTATTATTGTCTTCATCTATTTGTTTTATTTTGCTTAATCGTCTCTTTACCTTGAATTGTATCAGTACTTGGAACCTCCTAGTTGATTTGTTTCATTTATTTCATTGTAATGTTAGAATATGAAATTGATTCACCATTACCAATATTAATTTACTCTTCTAGGTTATGGCAAATGATCTGGATGTCCAGAGATGTAATCTTCTCATCCATCAAACAAAAAGAATGTGCACTGCCAACTTGATAGTCACAAATAATGAAGCCCAACACTTCCCTGGGTGCCGTGCAGACAAAAATGGCTCTAAAGCTTCTGAAATGGAAATCGAGCCACAGATTAGTCAGCTTCTCTTTGATCGAGTGTTATGTGATGTTCCCTGTAGTGGAGATGGTACCCTCCGCAAGGCTCCAGATATGTGGAGGAAATGGTTGGAATTCTTGTGTACTTTCTCATTTTTATGCTTTTCGAGCATTCAGGGTGGATTATATTTGTTTTCCCCTCTAATACAGGAATCCAGGGATGGGCAATGGGCTCCATAGTCTACAAATTCAGATAGCAATGCGAGGTACCGTAATGAAAAACCTTGAATTGATGTTTCTTTACGAATTGAAAACCTTAGCTTTTAGGCCCTTTTTGGCTGATATTATGTTGCTCATAAATAGCATGTCATTTCAAATTTTCTGCTCTAAGATTAATAATCATCAGTGGATTGCCAAAGGAAGCACTAGTCTTCCATATGATTATGTCCTGACAGGTTATTGGTTGATAGTTGTCAATTTCTAATCCCAAAGGCTTCTCTTGATGTCGGACAGGGTTGTCTAGTCTGCCCACTTTTGTTATTTTTTCGTGCTATAGCTAGACAATCTGTGATTTCAAGGCTTTGACTTTCAGAAGAGCTGATAAAGGGCTTGTGATTTAAATAGCATCTAGATTGAGTGAGATTTAAGGGCAACAGGAAGCTTAGATTTGAAGACTTTGGTTTCTTGAAGTTTATGGTAGCTGCAGAATTAGGTTCCTAGCAAGTATTTGCTTAGTGAATTGAAGAGAAAAAGGAAAGGGAATGATGCTGGTGTCTAGTACAGTAATGGGGTAAAACTTGGGATTGATGAAAATGAGAAATCACAATTTGTTGGCTTTTACGACTGTGGATTGGGTGCTGTGGTTTCTATACTCAGAGATAGATGGAAGAATAGGTGTGAAAATATAAGGCAGCATGCCCTGCTGTTGCCAAAATACACAATTCTATTTCCCAAAGTTTAACAATATGCTAATAGAAAGTCTTGGAACTCTCTGTTGCCATTAAAGGACTGCTACAAACTAATTTGAACTTTAGAAAAATAAAAATAAGGCTCTTAAAGTTTGTTATTGTCTAGAAAATTTACCTAAACACTTTTTTTAGGAAATTGCAGAAATTGTGGTGCTCTCCTGCTCAAGAGTCTGTTCATAACTCTAGACATAAACTCTCAAACGAAGTATTTTAGCCTCCACCTTAAGGTTGATGCAATGTAGCAAATCATCTCTATTTCATGTTGCAATGCTCTCACATAAGAACAACAGAAATTTACCTACATGCTACAGCAAGTAATTCTTTTATACCGTGGTTGCTTGTTCCTTGACCTGGAACAATTCATTTCTGGCCCAGAAAGCATATGGGCAACCCTTATTGGCAATGGCCCTCCAAAAATCACCAACTAACATTTAGCTGGCTCACATTATAGTATGCATCAATGTGCACAACGAAATCCATGATGGGTCTTTCTTGATGCCTTGAACTTCATGTAGTAGCTGCAGTTCAACATGGGATAATAAGGGATCGTTCAATTTCATTCCTTGCATGTTTTCTGCTGGATCCATAATTTCAGCATTTTGCTGATAAAGACAGGCATATTGTCAAGCTTCTAATCTACTTATTTTTTTTCTCGTTTGAATGAAATATGATTCATCTTGTATTAAGCATGGTACATTAGAAAGTGTAAGTGTACTGGATTGTGGTTTTGGCTTCACTCCAAATGTTATGATGATTAAATGTGGATTTGAGGAGCTGAAAGAATTCTGCTCTCCCCTATTTCTGCAATAGTGGAGTCAGTCATTCACTCTTGGATTTTGCCCGGATTTGTTTCAGTAGAGGTGCAAACTAGCTAGATTTAATATACATTATATTGTGATGCACAGGCCTATCATTGCTCAAAGTTGGTGGAAGAATGGTGTACTCAACTTGCTCAATGAATCCAGTTGAGGATGAGGCTGTTGTTGCTGAGGTAATCTAATACCCATTCACAAGTATATCACCATTAGACATCTTTGACTTTTCAAAAAAAAAAAACAATAATTCTAAATCTTGCTTAATTTTGGTGCCTATGTCTGTTTTTCCTAAGATTCTACGGAAATGTGGAGGGTCTGTTGAACTTGTTGACGTCTCCAGTGAACTTCCTCAACTTGTTCGTCGGCCTGGTGTCAGAAAATGGAAGGTATGTTATTTCTGCCAAGTCCAATTTCTATTGAAGCCATAACAGGCTAGTAACACGGATGCTGAAAAGATTTTTGCATAGTTCCTCTGGCAATGCAGCCTTTTTTTTTTATTTAATCTTTCTGGCAATGCTACTTCATTTCCACAATATGATGACACCCCCCACCCCCCCCAAAAAAAAAAAAAAAAAAAAATTCTCAGACATTCTGATGTTTAGCATATTCAACTCGCTTTGGATGTTGTCAATAAAATGATTGGTCTCCTTTAGAGAACAGTTGAACCAAATGAACATTTAAATTGAGTTGTTTTGACAGGAAGTTTAGAGGAGTTTCTGATATTTCCTTTGTTTCTTTATGTTGGATTAAGATTTTATATTTTAATGCTATCAAATACTGTCACCATCCCAGAAAGATATCCATCTTTTGGTTTGTGTTTTGTCTGATGTTCACTCTACCAAAGGCATAGTTGTGTTTGGTTGAATATCAGTTTGGCTGGCTTTTGACCTGCTAGGAAAAAATTCTGTATGGTGTTAGGAAATGGGATCTGCTTTCAATTTCTTAATTTTATATGACATAATTTATGTTTATTGGTTCTGCAGGTACGTGACAAAGATCTCTGGTTAGCTTCCCACAAAGACGTCTCCAAATTCCAGAGATACCATATACTTCCCAGCATGTTTCCTTCAGGCAAAAGCTATGTTGCCCCAGCCAACAAGGATCTTGAGCACGAGAATGGTGAAAATGCAATTTCTGAAGACGAGATTCAGCCAACAGAAGATGCTTCTACCGAAGATTTGATGGAGGAAGTTTCTGATCTCCCCCTGGAACGTTGTATGAGGATAGTGCCTCATGATCAGAACAGTGGGGCCTTTTTCATTGCTGTCCTCCAGAAACTCTCTCCTTTACCAGGTGAATTTAAGCATTATTGATGCATCATACTATTATGAAGAATCTAAGCAGTTGAACCTTGTAACCAGTATTCATTGGTTACTGCTAATAACCCCCCCCCCCCTTTTTTCATGTTCTAGAGATGTTGCCCCGTTGCTCATTACCACTTTCATTTCATCTCCCACTTAAAAATGCTGAATTAGTACTTGAAATAAATGTTGATTCAGATCTATTTTTGAGGATGTCTCTGTCACTTCACTCTTATGTTTTGCATGTTAGGCGTTTATAATGTTATATCTACTTCATGATTTCCCAGCAGCCATTCAGGAGAAACCCAGTAAGAAAAGGAATTTGTTCAAAAAGAATCCTGAACTGCAAGGAAAATTATTGGATCAGGTTACTGAAGATAATAGTGGGCTGGAGCCAGACTCCAGAGATGTCGCAGTAGAAAAAAATTATGAAGCAGCCACAGAGGCAGATTTAATTGTTGATGAGCCAGATGAAGCTGATATGGAACCTGATCCTTCTAATATATCTAACCAAGATTCAGAGGAAACCAAAGCACTGGTTAATGGGGAAACTGATTCTGGGAAGGCTGTGGGGAAGAGAAAGTTGCAACTTCAAGGCAAATGGAAAGGGGTTGACCCTGTTCTTTTCTTTAAAGATGAATCTATTATCAATAGCATAAAAATGTTCTATGGGATTGATGAGTCATTTCCTTTTGATGGCCACTTAATCTCAAGAAATAGTGATAAGAACCATGTGAAGAGAATTTACTATGTCTCAAAGTCAGTTAAGGATGTTCTTGGGTTGAATTTCCGTGTTGGTCAGCAACTTAAGATTGCTTCTATCGGCCTGAAGATGTTTGTAAGTAATCTACATACTATTTAGACATTATTCTTTTGTTATATTTTTTTTTTTCAAAAGCCGCAATCATAGCTTTTTCCCCATTCCCTCCCATCCTTTGGCCTTTGAGTGCTCTTTCCATATTGGTTGACATACTCCAAAGTTTCTTAGCTACCAGGCTACAACCCTGTGCCATGAGCTACGTTGCTAGAAAACAGTAGATGCATCAATTGCCAAAACTTGTGCTAATAGATCAAGTCAGTCAAAAATAACTACCACCACCAGTTCTACTATGTGTTTCTTTTTACCCAAAAAAGGTGGTTGCCTAGGCTTTATTTAAAAAAGAATTGTTCATTTCTTGATTTGATTCTGCCCTCTTTTTTTTTGAAGGAGCGACAAACTTCAAGAGAAGGTACCTCTACCCCCTGTTCATTCAGGATATCATCAGAGGGATTGCCGGTGATTCTTCCACACATCACTAATCAGATCCTATATGCATCCTCGGTAGATTTCAAGCATCTTTTGCAGTATAAAGCAATAAAGTTTGCTGACTTTGTTGATGCTGAGTTCGGCGAGAAGGCATCAAAGCTAATGATGGGTTGTTGTGTAATAGTCATGCGAGGTATGTAGCAGTTCCTACCATGTTCGTGTTATCAGTGTATGAATGTGTATTTACCCCATCGTCTTTGTTTGCAGACAGCAAAACCATGTCGGGTCCTACCAAGGTGGATGCGTCAACAATAGCCATTGGCTGCTGGAAGGGTAGATCCAATTTGAATGTGATGGTCACAGCAATTGACTGCCAAGAATTGCTAGAAAGGCTTTCGGTTCGCATGGAAGCCGAAAAAGGCTCTTCAGTGCAGGAAAACAAGTTCAATGTTGATGAACTGCAGCTTAATGGAGCAAGCAAGGTTGAGGAATCTGAAACTACTCAGCTGGTTGCAGATGCTTGAATTTACAGCAACTTTTGAGTTTGTCTCTAATCTATTTCTACCAGTTCTGGATTTATTTATTTTTAACAGATACAACATATCATTTATTTTTAGCCTCTTCTGGGTACCAATGTTATATTGTTCCAGGTTTTGTATTTTATCAGAATGACTAAACCTTTTTTGCTGTATTAAGCTAATGCAATTTTGACGAGCTACATGATTTTCGCAGCAAATTTTTGTTTGCTGGAGTTCCATGAAAAACAAAGACTCTTGTTCTAAAAGGGGTAAGAAAGCCGTGCAAGTAAATGACTGATGAAGCAAGGCAACGGTAGATGTTGGTGGCAGTTTTCGGCATTGTACTGTAATAAAATGCAAGGAGAGGAAGAAGCTAAATAGGAAAATGAAGGGCTTTTTGGTCAAATAACGTACTTTAATTTTATCTTCCTTGAGACTGCAGAGTGTGGCAAGGTAGTTGTCTAAGCTTTGTCCCAAATCAAATCCTTACTCTCTAAAAATTGAACAACGCCCACACAATCTCTCCAAGAATCTAACCAAATACTTTTATTTTGCCTTTAAAATAACCAAAAATCAAATTTATTTTGATCTCTAAGCATTATTGGACCAAATATTTTTATTTTGCCTTTAAACCAATCAAAAATCAAATTTATCTTAATCTTAGCCAAAGCTCTATTTCTGTTGTACTCTTTTTTTTTTTTTCATAAGCATAGTTTCTCATATAAAAACTTATCATGTAAAGCAATTTTAAACCAAGAAACAAAAAATAATATCTTGATTATTTTCTTGCGACTACATGAAAAAATTGAAGACTAATTAATTCAAGGAAATGATATAAAAAATAACAATAAAATATATATTTTAACATCATTGAATATTCATGTGAATTTTTTAAAAAATATTTTGCATATAAGTTTCATATTATAATTGTTAAAAAATTAAAAATACAATAATCTTATTTAAAAAGCATGCCATGATTGATTGCTTTTTGAAACATCATAATAATAAACATGATTTTCTTTTTAAGATATAAGAAAATTAAAAACAAAAAACAACATAATAGCTAAGTGAGGTGTCTGACCGCAAGGCTCGTGCATTTGACATATAAAAAAGCTTAGGTGTTACTAACCTATTTGAGAGTGTAGTTGTGGTTGTTTTTCAAGTGTTTTTCATTCAGAAATATATCAAAATAATATTTTTTTTATTTTTAAAAAATTATTTTTGTTATCAGTGCATCAAAATAATCTAAAAACACCAAAAAAATATTAATTTAAAGTAAAAAAATTTAAAAAAAATAAAAAATTTTTAAAATATTTTTAAAACGTAAAAACAAATAATGTCTGGTCTGAAAAGCCGCATGGCTGGTATGTAAAAAAAAAAAACTCAAATTCCACTCATTTTTAACCAAAAAAAAAGACCATATAAAGCTCAATAACCCCATTTACCCCTAAACACCCCTGGAACCTCAATCTATTTTTATTTTGTTTTGCCACGATAAATGGTCTTTTGCAGTCAAAATAAGGACACTCGAAATGTTTTCCTCGCCTTTTAAAAAAAAAAAAAATGACTCTCCTCTCTCAGTATTAAAGACTAAAACATTAAAAAAAAAAAGATTGAAACGTGAAAATCTAAAATTACAGGGATCAAACATGAAAAAAGAAAAATACAAGAACAAAATTATATGTTTACACGTCTATGAACAGTAAAAATTGTTGTGAATGTACATTGTAATCCATGTTGATTTTTTTTAAAGGAACCGTGGTTGAATAATAGTACAAACAACTGTTAAAAACCCTAAATATTTTATTTTATTTATTTATTTAAGTGTTAATATTGTTCGCATATTCTATATAGAGAAGTATTTATATTTATGATTTTTTTATGTTGTTGTGAAATGCATATCTTTTAAGTAACACATTGAATATTTTATTTTTTTTACATTACATGAACTTGTATTAAATTTTATACATATTTTCTTTTTATTTGTTTTATATTATAAATTATAGATTTTTCATATTATAATTTTTTTTAATCAATATAGACCTCGTTGGTCATCTCCGATTCAATCCCCCCAGCAAAATACTGAGTCTGTTTAAAAGTGTAATTACGGTTATTTTTCAAAGTATTTTTCATGCCAAAATACATCAAAATAATATTTTTTTATTTTAAAAAAAAATTTTAAAATCAGCGCATTAAAACGATCCAAAACATAAAAAAATAAAGTTTTTACAAAAAAAAAATAAAAATAAAATTTTTTAAAAACACCGTTATAAATCATAATTCCTTCTCTCACAGGAAAAAAAAAGTTCTTCATGCATATAAATGCTACAATTATTTTAGAAACTGAACGTTATCAAAAAAATAAAAATTCAACGGAAAAGGATTTCTTCAAACTCTTGCCAATAGCAGTTTCTACTGACCGACATGTAGTACAAATGTTTTGCTTTATAAATTTGGGGAATCATAATTATTGTTATAAAAAAGAAGAGTAAAAATTTAAGTTTCACTTGGAACAATCATTAATGAGACCAGATGCAAAGATTTATAATTGTTAGACGACAGGTTGTTTTAGAGCAAAAACTTCTGAAACAATTAATATAGTCCATGCTAAAATCTCGTGGTCTGAGGACCGACAGACACCATATATCAAATAGTTAAAGAAACTTGTGTTCAAAATAGGTAGCAACAGCTAAAAAGCCTCTCAAGCAACAGAAAATTCTCCAGAAACATCTCCACTTCCATCTTCAATTTCCACACTACAAAGCAAGGTATTTAAAGTATTCAAAACATTCATCGACATTATGAATTTTTTTCTTTCCGAATGAGATTGAGGAGAAGATAATACGCGACTCAGATTTTCCTCAAAATAAGAAACTAATCAGCTGCTCATGCAAGCTAAATTATAAGAATGTAAAATTTACAAAGAACTACATCACACCTTTCAAAAAATTGCTATTAGGAATTAAGGGGAAGCACGCGGTTTCAAAGCCAAGACTTATCAGACTGATCAGATCACAATGAGCTACAACACTTGCTCTTCGCTGGAATTTCTTGTGCAGGGCCTGGAATGATAATCTTCTTGCCAGATAGCGATGCAGGGTTACCATTGCTTTGATCTTCACCAGCAACCAGGTTCTTCTTGTTTACAATGTTGAAGATCTCAGTCAGCACAGTCATAAAGGCGTTCTCAACATTAGTTGCTTGCAATGCAGAGGTCTCTAAGAAGAATAGTCCTTCCTTCTGGGCAAATTCTTTGGCATCCTCAGTCGGTACAGCCCGCTGGTCCTCAAGATCACTTTTGTTCCCAATCAAAATGATAACTATGTTCTTGTCAGCATGGTTTCGCAGCTCTTCCAGCCAGCGTGGTATGTGATCAAAGGTCTGACGCTTGGTTATGTCATACACCAGCATTGCCCCAACAGCACCCCTGTAGTATGCACTTGTGACTGCTCTATACCTGCTCATTGAACCCCCAAAAGCAGAGAAGAAATCAACATTTGCTAATTACAAAAATTAACATCGATTCTGTCCAAAAGAAACAATATTGCTTCCCAGGGTACTAACAGAACAATTCTGAATTTTTTGTGTTAAAGCACAGTCAGATCTAATCAGGCGAGCACCGGGTTTTTCCCTTTTCTCCTACCAGATATAGTCTGCCTGGGTCCCAAGAGATTATTAAAGTAAGTATTAGTCATCAAATATAACATCCATCTCCAACCACCATGATATATACAAAAGATATTTCAATAAACGGTCCAAAAGTTATGGCTCAAAAGATGCTTCAAAGTAAAGATATTTCTTGTTTAACAATAAAGTTTTGGGTACTAAAAGAAGATTTTCAAACAATATAATAACATTCCTCAGAATAGCCCAAAGTTCTTTGGAACTCCTAAATTCTCATTGCTCTAACAACTGTATATCAACTAATATGAGAAACCTGAGGCGTACAAATCCCCATAGTCTAAAAGACAAAAAGCCACAAGAGATATCTTATTCTGTAAGCATAAACAAAAGAACAGTGACATGAGCTGGATTCACTTCCTAGACCAAAAGCAACTTTAAGCAAGGTAATTAATTCTTCTTTCATCATGAATCGAACCAAAGGCCACCTTTTCTCCAGTCAAATATCAACACTAAACAAAAGAATTATAATCCCCATCCCCAACAAAACCAACAAAAAAGGCAGTCGGGGGGGCAAAAAAAGAGAAAGAAAAGCCAGTATTTTTTTAGGAAGGGATAGTGGGTGATGGCCTGAAGCCACAGCACCCAAAAGAGCTAAGCAGGGCCCAGAATCAAGATCTATCCTAACAAGTATCACTAAGACCCAGCCTCAGATCCCCCGCGCAGTCGACGTTAAATCAATTCATTAACATATCCATACTTCAATCACAGACTTAAAACCGGATCAATTTGCATCCAAAAGTTTGCGATTCATCATGAATCAAAAACAACACACTGTGCGAAAAAACAATCAAATGTCGACAATTAGATACTTGAAAAACTTGAATTGCATTACCATATACCTCATCTTCTTTCTTTTTTTTTCATTTTTTTCTTTTTTCATTTGATTCCTCCCAGATCAGACACAATGTCCATTTGTATCATAACATCAACCACGTGTTTTTCCTCCAAATCTAACACTAGAAAAACCAATTCCACATTTGCAGCAAAACCGTCTTTCCAAATCAATGTGTATATAAAACCATACAATCCACGGATCCAGAGACACCAAGCGATGGATAGCCAGCCAGGTGAGCATAAGCTGGCCCGAAGACAACTTAGCCATTAAAACCGAATATACATGCAGTTAACATGCTGTCTGTTATTAACGAAGAAAATCCATATCACATCTAGACTTCTAGACCAACCAAACGAAAAGAAAATTAAAATTAAAGTCTGAAAGAATGAATAGTTACCGTTCTTGACCAGCAGTATCCCAGATCTGGGCCTTAACACTCTTATGATCAATAACAAGAGTCCGAGTTTGAAACTCGACCCCAATAGTAGCTTTAGAGTCAAGACTAAACTCGTTTCTAGCAAATCGAGCAAGTATTTGTGATTTCCCAACTGCTGAGTCCCCTATCAACACCACCTTGAATACATAGTCTATCTTCTGGCTCGCATCTCCGTATCCACCCCCACTAGCCATTTTTTCACCCTCTCTTCAAATGGGTTTCCTTTGTTTCGTCTAAAGAAGAGAGCGATTCTTGCTATGCTTTGCTATGGCTAGCTAGTAGATCTTAGCAGTAGTGTTTTGCTTTGCTTGGTGTGGAATTGAAGGCGAAGGCTAATAAGACAATCAGTGAGTATGGCGATAATCCGGTGCAACGCATGGAAAATTTATATTAGTGCATCATGCAATCTGGTCCGTCAATGATTCTGATGGGTTCTTTGAGTGGGGACTCCTTTGTCTAAGGTTTTTCTTAACAAGCGCACATACGAGTCAGGGGGGTGTTGTAATTAATTTCTAGTTGCTAAGGTAAGTAAAATTGACCTTTAAGTTGACATTTTGAAATTTGAGCGCAGATTTAGGGAGAAACTAACAAATTATTTTTTTTAAGTTCAATGCATCTCTTAATAAACCAACCAAAAAAATATGATTGATTTCAGTTTTTAATTAGTGAAAGTGTCAGGTGATTTGTGGTCGTGAAAAAATCATAACTATATATATATATATATATATATATATATATATATATATATTAATTAAAGTTATAAATTTCATTTGATTCCTGCTATTTAGGAGTAATTGTCATCGGTCACGTTATAAATGTTTTAAAAAAAAACAATTTGCTATTGAAAAATAGATAAGATTTCAATTGCAAGGGACATGCCATGGTTACATGTTGATTCAAGATGATTTTTGGGAAAAATTCTTAGTTATTTTTATTTAGTTTAGAAAATCAAATATTATACTTAATAATTTTATTTTTTTCTAGTTAGTTTAGGATTTTTATTATTGTTAGGTTTTCTAGGTTGTTTAGA
>Ga0325403_1002921_pt1 | contig 15363 bp, 15 predicted proteins | sample PopdelMetagenome_19_FD_205665 | JGI IMG/M metagenome (GOLD analysis project Ga0325403, IMG submission 205665) | Populus deltoides microbial communities from Bellville, Georgia, United States - Xylem-PdKOR-R4 | ecosystem: Host-associated > Plants > Phyllosphere > Stem > Wood/Secondary xylem...
ATGGCAAAGAGAAAATAGTATTTAGTGCTGATATTTTACAGTGTAAGATCGATTCTTGTACTGCTGATTCTTTATCTGGTCTTGTTTCTTTAAAAACAATTCTGAGCATGGAATGATAGCACCCTCAGGCAAGAACTGCCATAATGTGGGTTGTGGGTCAAACTCTTTAGAACTGGGACTCAATAAGCAGGGAAAGGTTGCAGATATCAATCATTACTGTAGTCATTTTTTCCCCAGTAATATCTAAAACATGAGAGATCATTGAACAACAAACAGGAAACCTAACATCAAAAACATAAACCTAATTATAATTTATAAAAAAAAATTGAATTTTATATCTGCACAATGGATGGAGAATATCTGCATCCCTATCTTACATTCTTTTTCTTTCCCAGGTGAATGAGTACCTCACTAGCAAGCCAACGAATAGCTTATGCTAGATTTGACATAAATGGCATTTGAATTTCATGCCTTGGACACAAATTGCAAGTGAAAAAGAATTTAGTTATTATAACTATTGCAACATTGAAAAAAAAGGGCAGTTTTAGAGCGAATTGAATTGCAAAACCAACAAGCTGGTAAGATAGACAGCTAAATATTATATTATCCTATATTTAAACCCTAAATAATAAAAAAAATCTGAAATATTTTGCAGGGCCCGGGCCTGCTTGCCTCCCCTAGTTCCGCCCCTGCTTCAAATGGCTTTTTTACTTTGAAATACACGTAAAAAAACTATATTTATAATATTTTGACACTTCAAGAAAGCATAGATAGATGCTTTTATACATGGAAGAATCAAAATCGAAAAGAAAGAGAAAAGTAGTACCTGTCCCAGTAATCCTTATCTTTCGCCTAACATTACATTCTTAGCTGGTGCTGAATGGATATGACCATTAATTACCTCCTTACCCCAACTACAAGTCCAAAGTCCAAACTGAAACCTATATATAAATACATCCCCTCCACGCTGCTAGCTCGCCTCATGCAAAAAGTATTCCAGTCTCCAAAGACCAGATCATGGCTTTTCGATACGAGGTTCAAGTCACCATCTCTTCTGCCAAAGACCTCAAAAACGTTAATTGGCGCCATGGCTCTTTGAAGCCATATGCTGTCGTGTGGGTTGACTCCAACTACAAATGCTCCACTCGAGTCGAAGACGAAGGCGACACCTCTCCTTTTTGGGACCAAACTCTGGCCATCCCCTTACCATCTGGTCCCATCGAAGACCACACCCTCCACATCGACATCGTCCACGCCGGCTCCGAGGAAGGCACCAAGCCCCTCATCGGCTCCGCTAAGCTCAAGCTCATTGACGTTCTCGATGACGTCGGCATCGGAGAACGAACCACCCGCGCTCTCCAGCTCAAGCGTCCTTCCGGCAGACCACAGGGGAAACTCGACGTTAAGGTCACTATTAGGGACCCTCGCTATCGTGCTCCACATGCTTACCGTGAACCTCCTTACGGGGTTCCTCCCCCGTCCTCTTCGAGAGACTACCCTTACGCGACACCCTATGGTGCACCACCACCGCAGCCAAATCCGTACTATTCAACAGCAGCTCCGCCAGCAGGGTATCCGTACAGCGCGCCCCCACCTCCGACATACGGGCAGCAGAGTTACGGCTACGGGAGTTACGGGTATGGAGAGCAGCAACCTGTGGTTGTGGAGGAGAAGAAGAAAAGTAAGTTTGGAGGGATGGGGACAGGATTGGCCGTGGGCGCGGTGGGTGGGGTCTTAGGTGGACTGGCATTGGCTGAGGGCATTGATGCTCTGGAAGACCATGTTGCTGATGACGTGGCAGAGAAAGTCGAGGATGATCTTGCCGACGATGATGATGCCGGTGGCTGGTGATGAACTGTAAAAGATGATGATTTCTGATCTCTAAACTTTGCAAGAAGGGGTCCACGTGAGCATGACAGATGGACCCTTTACCAGTTGCTTGTTTCTTTTACAATCTAGAAATGTCAGCAGGGGTACATTTCATCTCACAAGTCTTCGTCTTTTTTATATTCCAATAATTAAATCTAAAATGAAACCAGTCCTCTATCTCGAACGCCAAGTGTTATCGAATCTTTCGCAAAACTATATCCAAATTATGCATGAAAATCGCACCTTTTTTAACAGAATTGCACCAATTTACCTTTTCTTTTTATTATTATTATAATGAAGAATTATATATATTAGAAGCATTTAATTGGTGCGAGGATGTGAATTTATATGAATACATAAAGGTACTTGCTTATAAGTTAATCTTGTTCTATGGCCACAGTAAAATGGAGAGAATAATGCTTCTGGATATGCTTAAACAAACTAATAAATAAGTTTTACACCAAAATTCAAGAATAAAAAAGATGGTGTTTGTTGGGGGTACGTACGTAGGAAGAGATTGAAAACAGAACACGTCCAGCTTTGAATCGGTCTATGTGAGAAATATAAACATACCAAGCCTACAGCTCCACTGGGACTTGCAGAATTTGTCGCCATCACATGACATCTCATGAACGCTAAAGAATCAACAGATTTTTGCATAGGAAAGCTGGATACTTCCTATGGCTTTTTCACTGGAAACAGTAGATAAAATTTGCAGAGGAGAAAGAAGATCCTCCCCATTGTTTCTCCCTTCTTCTTTAGTCCTAACACTCTTAATAACAGTTTCACCAGCAGGATTGGTTAGTCTACCATCTAATAGGGCAGCATATTAACCAACATTATGGAAGTTAGACCTCCTTTTTTTCCATATCATTACTGGGAACAACATAAGCTACTCAGGACTTCTTTTTCAGTTGAAAATTGTTGCCAGCAAGTGATGCGTGCATACAGTTTCTCGAGATGTTGAAGGCCTTCCAAGTTCTGTATCTCTCCAGCAAGTGATGTGTTGTGCAAATCCCTAAAGCAAATTGCAATGGAATGAGAAATGAAGGGGAAAAAAAAGTTAAATCAAATGAAAATAACAGGAAAAGTCAGAGTTAAGTTTACAGTGTTTTAAGATCCAATAAGTCAGCCAAAGTAGGACTAATTAACCTCAAATTAATGTCTGAAAGCTCTCTAAGAAAATCAATAGGCTCCCATATTATCGGTGAGTTATCCTCCCACCCGAGATCCAAGCTAGTAGACTGCTGAATGACCTGAAGTGCTGACAACCAAGAGAGAAAGAAGAATCAATTATATCCGAGGTGAAAATTCACGTGGACCCAAATTTTAATATTTTTCTTGTTTTCTGAATCAAAATAGAAAAAGCATTAAAGTAATGAACAAACACAACACCAGAAGTTGGAACACAAAATGGCAACATACTAATTGCTTCGACCTCATAAGGACTCAGATCTACAACAATTTCTCTCATCCATTGGATTTCCAATCAACTTTTCCAGCTTTTTTAGGAAAAAGAAAACAAAATAATGCAAGGAAATCAACTCACAGGCCACAAGAGAGACTGAGAAGCCCCTACAAAATGAATCCAGGCATAGGCAATGAAAGACCAATAAATCATGCACAGTGGAAGAAAAGAAAAGGTAACAACAGAAGCACCATGATCAAAAGCCAAGCAACAAAGACCAAAATAACACAGAAAAAAAAAGCATGATCAAAAGGTAAGCAAATAACAATGTGAAGAACATATAAAGAAGTGCAATCAAACTAACAGGGGACAAAAAATAAACTTAGAGGGCAATAATGGAAGCTAAAAACAGGGGGGAAAGGAAGCAACGAATAGACCAAGAAAAAATGTAAGACAATTCTAAGCAGAGAACCAATAGACATGACCTGTTAAATAGTCCTCCAAATCCTGATGGGAAAGAAGGTGAGAAAACAGGACAGAAGCTCTAAAAACCAACACAAAAGGCCAACATGAGTTGACAATAGAAGTAAAAAATCCATAACTGCCAAAAAAAACTGAAACCAAATGAAAAATCAACAGGAAGAGACACTCATCTTGTTCCATTCAGTCAGGAAAATAACCCAAAGAAGAAATACCAAGGGAGAACCAAACATAACACAATCCTAAACTAAATAGGAGTTAACTTCAACTCAACAGAATAACCTCTTCCAATGTTGGGAAGAAACCAAAGGTGAGGCCAAGTGGGTTTATGCATTAAATACATAATGATGTTGTTGTCCCAATCATAGAAAGAAGCTGAGTAATGTTGCGCACAAAGCTCAATTTAGAGAAGAAGCTGTGTCAGACAATGATCCAGGGAGAAAGCAGCTTGACCAATCCACACAAAGCTCAGCCATCCTTCCAGACCCAAAAGCAAGCACATGGTAGGCAAGCTACAGAGCAGCCAATAACCCGCGCTAATTAGACAGAAATAAACCAACAACGACACCAAAAAAAATCAAAGAAGCCACGTAAGCCACGCCCAGAAGTGGACCATCGACACCTAAAATGAGAAACGAATGAAGAACTGTTCTAATCCACATGAAGTACAATATGGATGAACAATGATAATGTCACTCCTCTCTTTTTTTGTAATGAACATTCAACTAAAACTCAAAACCACTGGCAGAATGACGTCATGAATACGACGAAAACCAAAAGGCAATGAAAAGAGAAAGAACCTGGGAAAGAAGAACATCCACTAAGGAATGAAAAGCTCCAGCAAACCAACCGAAAAAAGATCCTGCAGAGATAGTGATAACACAACACAAACCTGCATTAAAAGAAAAGAAACTAAGAAATCAGGAAGATAAACTCAATGAAATCAACAGAAAAAAAATAAAAAACAAAAGCAAGTTAATCAAAATAAAGGAAGAGGAGCTCTACAAAAATGAGCACCAATGGTAGAAAACCATATGAACAGAAAAGAAAGCAAAAAAACCAGAGAGAGAGGCATGAAAGAAAACCAAGACAAAATGCAAATGAATCTATCTACTCCAACCCACAAAAATATGTGAAAGCGTGGGAAATTAACCCAAGGATAAGAGAAGAAGCAATGGAGGGAAAAAAAAGAAGACTACACTGATGGCGTAGCAACAAATGGCCAAAGAGTGATGCCCAGACTTGAAAGGAAAAGAAAACAAGAAATGAAGAGCTAATTGGAAATTCAAGACCCAGCCTCAAGAAAAGTCCTTGCGACAAAGACTCTCAAGAACTGATATGCCATCACTAAAAAAGAAAAAACCAAAAACACCCCCGGCAAAAGGGCATGACATGAACTGAGATAGCGACATTACAAACCAGAAGATGAAGTCTTGCCTGCAAACTAAAACTGAATAGGGAAAGAACCGAATTCTAGTTGGAGTAAAAGGAGAACATAGTCTGACAAAAGCAAAAACATATGCTGGGAGTCGAAAGGATTGTCTCAAACAAACTAAATGCTAATCCCCAAGCAAACAGTAGCAGCTCTTCCAATGCTGGAGAGAGACCCAAGGCGAGGGCAAATAAGTGTGTAATGATGTTGCTGCCCCACTCATTTAATACACAATGAAATGCAGCCCAAGGATCCCAAAGCGGCAACAGCTAACTCAGTCGTGACAGAGCTGAGCATAGCAGAAACAAAGCAGGGGAAAAGGGCTTGATTCTGCGTTGACAACAAAAGTTGAGCCACAGCCAAACAAAAACTCTCTCCACAACCCTTCAATCCTTAAAAAAACAGGTGATGAAAGGCCAGCCAAGCAGCTGCAACAGCCAACCCACCCGTGTCAAATTTGAGATACCTGAGCATGACAGAAGTTGAGCAGGGAAAAAGAAGATAAAAAGCACTGCTGCCTCAAGGTACTGTTACAATTCACATTTTCATGAGTTTTGATGAATCACATGGTTCAGCTTTTTTTTTAATAATAATTTTAATTTAATACACACACACACACTCGTGTGCTTTCGACGTAATCATTTTTAATTCGTTTTTATGTGTTTAAGAGTTAACTTCTGTATCATGTGACAATATACTTTGTATTATAATTTCTTGCGTTTTCATTGTATTAAATCAACATTGAAGGAAATTTAACATGCTAAAGTAAATTATAATTCATTATCCATAATAATTATTAATCCATATGGATGAAAACAATACCAAGAAACTAACAGAAGCAAGACTGAGTGTTCCAATCATAAAAATTGTATTAATAGATTTGTATAAGTAATAGATTTGTGTTACCGCTCTACTAGGCAAGCCAAGTTTTTTTTATTAGTTCAGAAAAAACCTAGGTGATGCAAGTGAATTTTAAAAAAATAAAAAAAAATATAACTCGAAATATAAACTTGACTAAGAAAAAAAAAATTTAATCTAATCAGATAATAATAATAAAAATAATGACAGTTAATGGTATAATTTTAAAAAATACATCATGGAACCCGGAAAAAAGGTCACCGAAACAAAAAAAAATTTAATTAAAGTTATTGAAATGAACAAGTTAATAGTTGAACACATTAAAATAAATTTTTAAATTTTGAATTTTTTTAAAAAGATATTAAAAATAACGCAAATGTATCAAAAATATATTTTTAGGGTTTTTTGCTATTTTTTTTTGTTATATCTAGATTTAAAAAGAAAAGTATTTTGAAAAGTGGATCAAAATTAAATTATGATAATTGCCATATTTTTATAATATTTACTGTATAAAGTTTTGTAAAAAACTTTAAAAAACAAGTTTATAAAGAAAAAAAAAAGTATGAAAGCCTTTCTAGGTTAGGAGAGAAATCCACTAAGGAGTTTTGATAGTAAAAAATCATGAGGGGGTTATCTTGATAGATATTTCAAAACCTAATTATTTTGAGAATTAAGGCTTTTCTTTTTGTTTTAAAAAATAGTGTTGTTGTTACTGGGACTACCTGTTGTGTGAAGAATATATAGGATTTTTCATGAAAGGTTTGTGTTGGATATATGCTATTAGAGGACCTACTTCTTGTATGTGATAAATAGCTAGGGTTTAACTGGAGAGTCATTTCCGGTTGCCAAACAAGTGGATTCGGTACTGCGGTACTGTGGGTTGGAACTATTAACTTAAATGGTGTCAATACTTCTCTCTGACACCCTATGAATTGTTTTTTAATGCATTTTGGCTTTGGTGGTAATTGATGGGTATTTATCACTTTCAGGTAATGTCAGTGTTAGAACTACTGCTTTAGCTGAAGACTCTGTGGTGGCTAAAATGGCAAAGCTTGTAGAAGATGCTCGCAACAGCAAGTCTAAAACTCAAAGATTCATAGACAAATTTGCTCAGTAGTACTATACTCCAGGTTAGGCATGGTGCAGTCCAATTACTTATCCAGTTTTATAGGCTTTCACTGAAGTAGAGTACCGAGAACGAGTATTTAGAAAGAATCGTCAGCTCCATTGCTAGACAATCCTACCTTTCATTTTGTGGGAAAGTTTTCATTTTAGTTCATTGTTCAGATTTGCAAATTTTTGTGCACTTACAAGGGCAGCAATAGCTGGTCTTCTGATCAAAGGAGGGTACTATTGATGATGGTGAATTTGTTGTCACGGATTTCCAACATCTCTGCGATGATATCAGCTTATACACATTGCTTTATTGGTAAAGACTAGGTCTATAATTCTTCAATTATGGCGAACTTTACTCTTCACTGGCAAGTAATATTGTTTATGCAGTTTTCTCAGGGTATCAAGCATCGAGAGTAAATCAAGTCATCCAATGGCAGCTACGCTAGTCGACTATGGAAGGTGGTATTCAATAGAACCAAAGCCTAAGGATGTAATGAATTTCAAAATTTTCCTGGAGAAGGAAAAATTGAATTGAAATATATATATATATATTGGTAACAGAAAGATTGCTAACAGAGCTTCCGGAACAGGTAAAAAGCCTTTATATCCTATTAAGAATAAACACTTTTCAAACACGCATGAATACAACATCTATGGAATAACTTTGGTTTTGAAAGTTTTTGGCAGTTTTATAAAATAACCATGATTCCTCTCGATTTGTAATCCCATATGTAAATCAATCGGTAACGATACATCATGTGTTATAATCCAATTTTTTAATTTTAAAAAAATAAAAATAAAAATAATTTGAGAATTGGATTAAAATAATATAAATTTAGAATTTGAGGACCAATAAAGATGAGATTATAAATTTAGAAGTTAATTTGATAAAAAAAAAATAGAAGAATTGATAAGTTTGAAGACTTAAACAAGTTTTTAATTAGTTTAATTAATGAAATTTTGGGTTTAATGAAGAAATAACAAAGTTTGGGGTTGATTTGAATCCATTAAAGTTAAAGAACCAAAGAAAAAAGTAAATAGATGAGGATATCATTGAAAAGTTAATTGATTTTTCTAGAAATAATTATGAAAGAATTAAAAATAAAATAGCCAATTAAAAACTAAATTAATTATATTGAAAATCGGTTCTGTAAATGACACGAAAGCTATTCCAGAGGCAAAATTAAAATAGCCATTTCAGGTGAAAACAGCGCCGTCTCAAAACAAACTATTCATCTCCTTCATCCCACCGATTCAGAGAAAACGGCAGCAGATCATGGTCACGTCTCTATCCAGTATCTCTCCCCCACGATGTGACACTAACAGTCCAGTAATGGAGCATTCTCTTGCCTTATAAAGACCACAACACACAGAGACAAAGAGGCAGGGGGGAAGAAAAACAGAGACATAGAGAAGACAGAGAGACCTGTGACCTTCCTCCAGCAAAAGGGAACTTCAACTTCCCCTCACCGTAGGTTGTTGATCCAACCAACCAAATACAAACCCAGAGAAACCAGGACGAACAGAGAAAAGCTACAAAGAAGGGGAGAACCACAAACAGATAATACAAAAATATACAGACGAAAAATGAACAAACACAGATAATACAGAGAGAGACCAAGAGGAACAAGAACAGAGAGAGACAAAGGGAACAAGAGAAATAAAAAAAAAAAAGAGAAAACAAGCAGAGAAAAGCAAGAACAGAGGTGAAGTGAACGAAAAACAAAAGTAGAGGGGAAGAAAGTAACATTGGTTAGCCAGCCCTCCATCACCATCGTCTTCGTAAGTAGTAGCTCCAGGTAAGTCTTTCTTTCTCTTTCCCCCGCTTTGCAGCTTCAATTCTTAATAATAATTGTAATAATAATAACAAACATGGATTGTGGATCATAAAAAATAGCTAACGGAAGGCCTTTTGTCATGATATATATATATAAATAACAGTATGTAAGAAATGGTTACAGTGGCGAATCTAGAAGGTGACAGACCAGTAATAATGGCTGTGGCAGTAAAGCTACGATGATGGGGGATCGTGAGGTATGTTGATGGCAGTGTAGCGCCGCACCATGTGGGAGTCTGCAGGCCTAAAATGATCTACAGGCTCCATGCAATAATTGCGACAATGATTGAGCATAACCTACAAGGATAAAATTGCAAGTTTTGCACCCATGATGGGGATTATTGGTGAAGCATATCAAATAATAAGCAAATTATCAATATCCTATATTCTAGAATAAATCGGTCATTTCTGCTTGTAAAAGCATGTTACCGCTGAGGATATTCTATACGCAATACGTGACTTACCTTCAGCTAAAAATCGAATACTCTGGTCATTATCACTCCGAAGCTTTATTTGAAAACAAGCATACCACCTGCAAGTCTATCAGCAGCCTCCTCGGCTGGTAGTAGTAGCTTAACTCTCTCTAGATAGTGCATGTCTGCATAGCTTTATTCTTCAACCCTGGGTCAGTGTCATAGAATATCATCATATTTCTGTACAAGTAGACTCATAATGAAACAAATATCACAAGTAGAATTTATCTGACACAGACGAGTGAAAGAGCATATTCTTTCTTTCCCTGGCAAATTAGAATGGCAACAGGAAGAATTGTAATCTAGACTGATTCAAAATCAAGAGTCAAAGATGTCAATTACCTCGATGTCTAGGATTCAAAGCTTTCCAGAATCCACACACCAATTCAAAGATCTAACAAACCATCTTCATTTGCATCCATACTTCCAATAGCTCTTTCCACTCAATAAACGAATTTCATACAAAACTTTAACTATAGCAATCTGAAAATGGAAATATATAAAGTTAAGCATGAAAAATGCTTCCCAAGACTTCACTACAAGATAAAAAAAAAATAATAGCAACTCAGAAAGCTCCACAAGAACATACAAGATGACACAGTACGTCAGTACCTGAAACACTAGATTTTGGTACTTCTTTCAGATTCAAATTGATCCAGGTAAAAAACCAAGGTTTGGATTGAAAAATAAAGCACTAATAATGGAAAGTACTTTATTATGAGTGAAATAAGTACATGTCAAAACACCCATACATGATCCAAGGACAGAGGATCGAACGGAACAATCTACAAATTCTCAACTGAACAACAAACAAAAAACAGATCAAGCTTTGATGGGCCCAGCACCATCCAATGTGTAATAATACATTTAAGTAACTTGACATTCTTGATGCAAAGAGATCAAGCCATCCAAACTTCATGTCAGAGACATTGCTATCCCAAATTAGAGCTGTAAATATAAAGGAAAGCTCAGTAGTTGAAGAGATGGTGCATTGTTACATAGCAATTATTGCCATGAAAATATTCATGAATCAAAACAGTAGAACATGCAGAATAATCTCCGAAAGTGAAGTTGCTATACCAATTACTTAGCTGAAGAAATTCTCATCAATCATGATGTGAATGTGCTCCTTACCTCTTGAGGTTACCAATTTGTTAACATTGCATGATGGCAACGGTCTCCCATCCCACGGACTCATCTCCCCGTGGAGAATAAATATGTATAATTCAATGTTCATGACTTTTAAGCAAAGAAAAAAAAATCTGGAAAAAATCTCAACATTTTTTAAAAATATTTTACACCATAATATCAAAAACATACTTAATATATATATATATATACACACACCACTTGACACGGGGTCAATTTTTTGTCCCAAAAAAAGACCTCGCACGGCAGTCTAGTCCCGCTAGACTTAGCCTTTCCCTCATCTATTAACTCGTGTTTTGTCTGCAACTAGTTTGTCCCACAAACCCAAGAGATCCCCACACTCTTTCAATGTCACAAGCAAGTGGAATAACACAAAGGAATATAAACAGAATGCACAACACAGTTGATTACAGGAACAAGTCCCAACCTTTTCATTAACTCAATTAAAGGGTTACACAAAGTCCTTCTTGTGTGCTATGTCCACTCACGTTCTGCATGCTACACATTTTACAACCTATCTAATTACAAGATAATGGAAGTTACATGTATAAACTACCTCTAACTTCCTGCACAGCTGGAGCACCCATTATCCCATGTTCTGGCCACTTTCTTCCCCACATAAGAAACTGCCACAAATTGCCAACAACTGCTCCCAAAACTACTGCAACTACATTGGCATGTTCTCTCACAAGCCAACTGCCCACTGCCAGCACACATGCTGCCAGCATAACTGCCTCACATGCCTTGGACCGTCAACTGTCCAAGTTATCGTCAACCCCAACAGTCGATTTTGTCGACACTATTGAATTCCTCGACGCTGCCAGTTTCACCAGTGCTGCCGAATTCCCCACTGTCCCATTGTGTCATCCTAGCATTGTTTCATCAAGCCTTGGACAATCCTCACCCAAGCCCCAACTCTCGTCAGCATACTGCTGCGTTAGTTGTTGTGTGCTGCCGCGCACAGTCTACAGATTTTTGCTACTGTCACACGAGCTGCCACCTCGTAGCTACTATCCAGCTATGCTTTTCGTCAGCCTATACCTTGACGGATTTTAACCCTGTGACAAACCTTTCCCACCAAAAGGAAGTCGACGTCCTCGTCAAACCAAGTCTGAAGCACCTCTACCCCAAGTCTGCACCACTGTTCATAGTTCAAGATTGCCCAAACACAACCTTTCGGCCTTGTTCATATTTTCATCCAGAATGTCGTCCACTGTTTTGCAATGCCAAGCTAACATTCTCTTCGTCAGCTCTTGCCCAAAACCCAAGCCGTGATCAAGTCTTCTCTCGATTCCAGTTTGTATCCCCATAGGTTAAGCCAAACTTCGAGTCTGTTAGAGAATAATATAAATTATATCCTGGAACCTCACCTAACAGCTTAAGCTATTGGGTTGAAATGGTTCTTTGACATGGTATCAGAGCCTTGATGACCAAGTGGTCTCGAGTTCGAATCTCACCATCCCTATTTATTTGATAAAAATTAAGCACAAAGGTAATGTGAGTCTGTGCAAGTTTCAAGCCCAAAGGGCTTTCACTTGAGGGGGTGTGTTAGAGAATAATATAAATTATATCCTGGAACCTCACCTAACAGCTTAAGCTATTGGGTTGAAATGGTTCTTTGACAGAGTCCCACCCAAAGCTTATGAGATCTATGCCCTCAATCTCGTCTGGACACCAACAAAGCTGTAACACCCCAATGTCACATTCTGCCATTCTCCTCTAGAATTCGTATGCAACTTCCCCAAGTCACACACAAGTTGTCCTCATTCGTTAGCACTCCCACATGCTAACTTTAGAGCAGAGTCCAGCGAAGGGGTTGCTGGAGTTTCTGGGGTTTCGTCGAGGCCTAAAGATATAGGCGAGATGAAAAGGAAGAAGAGATTCGGTGGGGGAGAACCTCGACAAGCTGCTAGTGTGGGAAGATCAAATGTGAAGGCCAAGGAAAAAGGTATGAATATGAATGTAAGCTGCTTTATATGTGAGGGTAATCACTTTGCTAGGGAATGCCCGAAGCGGGAGAAACTCAATGCTATTGTTGTGGAAGATGGCGCTGAGGACACGGTATACGTGAATCCCATACGTGTGCTTAGTGGCTGAGATGGGAATTCAGCCACGTTGGGACCAGCCTGGAGGAGGTAGGCAATGGCTGGGCGAGTTTGCCTGTGATGGGGTAGATTCGAAGTCTGTTTTGTGCACTTCGACAGTGGACAGTGGGGTGATGGGAGCAAGACAGTATGCTGAGTGTATTGGCTGATGGACAAGCTAGGAAATAGCGTGCTTTAGGAGTCTGCATGTCTTGACGATGGGCTGATCAGGATGACAGATTCGGCAACCGATATAGTGAGTTCGGTTCAGGAGCCAGAATCTTCGACGAGGATGGTTTGGTGCACTGTTTTGGGGGGGAGGCAGTAGGGGCATTTCTGTGCATCTTGAAGATGGACGAATCAAGGTGACGAAGACTGATTGCTTGGCCGTTGTTGGAAAAACATTGTTTTGGATTTTCGGTGGATGAAACATGTGACAGGGGCTGAAACAGTGTGGTGCTGTTGCGTCAACGAAATTTTATGGGGGTTGATGAAGTGTCTTAGGTACAACAGTAGTCTATGGAGAACAGGTTAGACGGGATTTTGATGCTGGTTGCTATATGTTGTATGCTTGAACAAGTTTAGTTGGGAACTTGACGAAAGAACTTTGACGCAAGACTTTGTTGATCACCGAATGTGTTGTCTCATTGAATTCTTGCAGGTTTTGCATACTGAACAATTGAGGGATTGTAGGTTCATATAGGAGTTCATATAGTGCTTCAAAGTGGTTTAGTATGTGGTGTTGTTCATGAGGAAAGGGAAGGAAGCCTTGGATGTTGGAGGAAGTGTCTAAACTTCATGAAAACAGGCTTACAGTGGACGAATTAGCATGTGGGAGTGCTAACGAATGAGGACAGCTTGTGTATTGTTGGGCAGAAACTGCTCCTTCAATTCTCATTTCAGTCTCCACCTTTGGCCTACCAGCGTTCAAGTCCTCCTTAGTCCTTGTTCGCCACCACAACTTCGCATCACCCGATAGATACATCACCTCGATGTCCACTTGACCGTCCACACTGGTCTTGGCCACACTGAAGTAGTGCTCCATATCCCACAAAAAGTTCTCAAGATCCTTTGAACTCCTCGCTCCAGCAAAGGTTTTCGGTTCTGGAACTTTCAGCTTGGAAGAGCCAACGCCCCCAGCAGCGTTTGTGACTGCCTTCTTCAAGACAGAAATCACTTCCTCGACAACCTGCCACTTGCGACCTGATTCTGCCGCAAGCTCAACATACTGTGCAGTAGCCTTTTCAGTGATATCCATAGCCAATTCAAGTCGATCCTGAACTGAACGATCCTCATGATCAGGAATATCCCCCATCAAGCCCTCTAGACGGAGTAACCTTTCCCAAATAGTCTCCATACCTGCTAGCATAAGACTTCAAGCCACCAATTTCGCAAATTATCCCAACAATGACTTCGACAAATCAATCCTTTGATCTGCCACAGAACTGTCTCGTTGTCTTGCCAAGAACGCAAACCTGGCTCTAATACCACTTGACACGGGTCAATTTTTCGTCCCAAAAACAAACCTCGCACGGCAGTCTAGTCCCGCTAGACTCAGCCTTTCCCTCATCTATTTACTCGTGTTTTGCCTACGACTAATTTGTCCCACAAACCCAAGAGATCCCCACGTTCTTTCAATGTCACAAGCAAGCGGAATAACACAAAGGAATATAAACAAAATGCACAACACAGCTGATTACAGGAACAAGTCCCAACCTTTTCATTTACTCAATTAAAGGATTACACAAAGTCCTTCTTATGTGCTATGCCCATTCACCCATTCACGTTCTTCATGCTACACATTTTACAGCCTATCTAATTACAAGATAATGGAAGTTACAAGTATAAACTGCCTCTAACTTCCTACACAGCTGGAGCACCCATTATCCCATGTTCTGGCCACTTTCTTCCCCACATAAGAAACTGCCACAAACTGCCGACAACTGCTCCCAAAACTGCTGCAACTACATTGGCATGTTCTCCCACAAGCCAACTGCCCACTGCCAACACACATGCTGCCAGCGTAACTGCCTCGCATGCCTTAGACCGTTCACTGTCCAAGTTATTGTCAGCCCTAGTTGTCGAATCCATGAGTGAATAAAATAACCAAATAAGTTAAAAAATCAACATAAAATTAATTGAAAAAACCAACCAATATAAAATTGAAAAATAGTATTGAGATTTCTAAAACTAGAAGTGAATATACGGACAATGATAAAAAGTTATTTTTTATGGATGTTAAAGCCATGAATATTTTATACATTGGGTAAAAGTGAATTTGATAGAATTATATTCTATAAAAATGCTTAGAGATATATAGCATGATTTACAAGTAACTCATGAAGGAACTAATAAGTCAAAAAAATCTAAAATTTACTTGTTAATTCATCAATATAAATTGTTCAAAATGTTTGGTGAATTTATAACTAAAATGTTTATTAAAATGACTATAATAACTAATAGTTTATTAGTTTGGATGTTTTTAGTAATGCCGAAATTATAGAGAATTGATCATTAAGTTGATTTTTTTATATGCGTAGAAATCAGATCATTATAAATTTAATAAACTATTTAAAGTGTTCCACTGGAAAGAAAATGGGTGTTGTGAATTTGAGTCTGTATTTTTCTCTGCTTTCTTTTTGGTTTTTTTCGTTTGT
>Ga0325403_1002925_pt1 | contig 15357 bp, 14 predicted proteins | sample PopdelMetagenome_19_FD_205665 | JGI IMG/M metagenome (GOLD analysis project Ga0325403, IMG submission 205665) | Populus deltoides microbial communities from Bellville, Georgia, United States - Xylem-PdKOR-R4 | ecosystem: Host-associated > Plants > Phyllosphere > Stem > Wood/Secondary xylem...
GGGTTGTCGAAGATCGCACGCACGTTCCACCTCCGTTGTGGGGTCGCCTCACTGTAACCCCGCGGCTGCCCGGGCCGACCCGCTCTCGACCGGAGTCGCCTGGGAGGTCGCTGTCAGCCCGCGGTCAGCCGACGGGCTGCTGCGCCCGGCGCACCCGCAGCTGCTCCCTGCGGCCCTCGCGCAGCGCGGCCACGCGGCGCGCCCGCCGCTTGCGCAGCTTCGCCTGCTCGGCGCGGCGCTGGGCGCGCAGGGCGTACGGATCGTCCATGACGCTGTGCGCCGGCTTCTGGGTCGGGAGGTGATCCACCTGGGCCATGAGCTCACCCGCGCGCGCGGACGCCTCCCCCAGCGCGGCGAGGACGGCGAGGCCCTTGCGGACCACCCCCCAGGCGAGGACGCCGAGCACGACGAGACCCGCCAGCCCCAGCCCCAGGTACACCGCGACCCACCACCAGCCCATCGCAGCAGGCTAGTGGTGGGTCCGGGTTCGTCGGAGCAGGAGCCTCAGGCGAGGTGGCGCGTGGTGGGCACGGCGCCGGCGATGGCCGCCAGCACGTCGGTGTCCTCCAGCGCGAGGGTGAAGTCGAGGACGTCGTCCCAGCTGATGGAGGCGCCCGCGTGCTCCTCGAGCACCTCGGCCGGCACCGCCCAGTGCTCCGCGGGCACGCCGCCGGTGGTCAGCAGGCGCACGACGTCGTCCGTGGCGTGCTTGCGCACCTCCTCGGCGCACTCGGGGCAGTGGAACGCGTAGAAGCTCCACGCCGAGACCGTGCACACCACGAGGCGCACCTGGGGCGGGGTCAGCTCGACGTCGCCGCAGGTGGGGCACGAGGCCTTGATCGTGGTCATGGTGCGCGGGTCCTTCCGGTCGTGGTGCGCCCCCGCTCCGCAGGGGCTGACACAGACCTGATCGGGACTCCGCCGCGCCGCCTTGACCGCTCAGCCCGGCGCTTGCTCCTCCCGGGTGTCGCCCTGCCGGGTGACGGGCCCTCCGGCCGCGAGGTGGGCCTGCAGCGCCGTCCGCGCGGCGCGGGCCAGGCCCTCGGCCACCTCGGGCGGGTCGACGACGACGGCGGCGCCCCCCAGCGGCAGCAGCAGGCGGCGCAGCCAGCGGTCGTCGGCGGTGCGCAGCCGGACCCTCGCGCGCCCCCGGCCGTCCGGCTCGTCCAGCTCCTCGACGGACTCCACCGGGACGTGCTCCAGCAGCCACCGGGCCTGGGCGTCGAGCTCGAGGGTGACGACGAGGTCGTCCTCGCCGGGGGTGAACAGGCCGTCGTCGACGTCGCGGGCCACGGCCCGCTCGGGCGGGGTGCCGTCGGCGTCGAGCACCTGGGCGGTGACGGTCCTGTCGACGCGGAACATCCGCACCCCGCCGGCGCGGTGGCACCAGCCCTCGAGGTACCAGCGCCCGTCGACGGTGAGCAGGCGCATCGGGTCGACGTCGCGCTCGGTGGTCTCGTCGCGCGAGGGCACGAGGTAGCGCAGCCGCAGCCGGCGGCGGCCTCCGGGGTGGCGCAGCGCCTCGCGGGCGGTGGCCAGCACCTCGCTGCCCTCGTCGGCGGCGCTGTCGCGGGTGAGGTCGACGCTGAGGGCGCGGGAGGCGTGGGCGGCCTCCCCGGCGGCCTCGGTGAGCTTGGCGAGGGCGCCGGTGAGGGCCTCGCGGTCCTGCTCGCCGGCGAATCCCGGGACGTCGATGAGCGTGCGCAGCCCCGTGATGAGGGCGAGGGCCTCGTCGATGCCCAGGCGCAGGGGCCGGGCGATGGCGTCGGCGTTGCCGATGTGCAGGCGCCCGCCCTCCCAGTCGGCCTCGATGAGGTCGTCGGGCAGGTGGCCGGGGGTGCCGCAGACGAAGAGGAGCTCGAGGTCCTTCACGAGCTGGTCGGTGGTGATGCCGAACCTGTCGGCGACCTCCTCCAGGGGCGCCCCCTGGTGCTCCAGCACCCACGGGACCATCGCGAGCAGCCGGGAGAGGCGGTCGGCGGCCGAGGGCTGGACGGGCGGCCTCGGCCTCCGGGGAGCCGGGGTCACGTGCGGGCCGGCGGGTGGGCGTCGACCACGCCGCGCAGGCGGCGGACCACGGCCTCGCGCAGGTCGTCGGGGGCCAGGGCGACGGCGTGCGGTGCGGCGGCGGCCACGGTGGCGGCGAGCTCCTCGACGTCGGTGAAGGTGACCTCGGCCTCGACGTCGTCACCCGCGCGGGCCGCCGGGACCCGGGCGCGCAGGCGCAGCTGGCCCGCCGCTCCCCCGGCCAGGCGCAGCCGGGCGGTGCGGGGCTCGCCGTCGCGGGCTCCGGCGGCCACGCGGGCGATCATGGCGCGGCCGTCGACGTCGTCGGGGACCTCGTAGGCCCCGGCGGGCCCGCTGCGGCGCACGGCGCCCTCGACGCGGGAGAGGCGGAACACGCGGGGCGCGTCGCGGTCGAGGTCGTGGCCCACCAGGTACCAGTGGCCGTGCCAGGAGGTGACCTGCCAGGGCTGCACGCTGCGGCGGGCCGGGTCGCCGGTGCCTGCGGTGCGGTAGGTGAAGGTGACGCGCTGGCGGTCGCGGGCGGCGGCGTAGAGCGGCTCGAAGGCGGGCTCGGCGGTGCGGACCCGTGGCTCGACGCCGATCAGCGACTGCTCGTCGACCTCGACGCCGAGGGCGCGCAGCTTGGTGAGGGCGCGGGCGGCGGGGCCGGCGAGGCTGGCCTGGGCCCACACGCGCGCCGCCAGCGACAGGACGGCGAGCTCGGCCGCGGTGAAGGAGACCTCGGGCAGCGCGTACGCGTCGCGGTCGACGCGGTAGCCCTGCTCGTCGTCGAACCACGCCGAGGCGGAGCCGGTGACCAGGGGCACGCCCAGCTCGCGCAGCTCCTCCTTGTCGCGCTCGAACATCCTGTCGAACGCCTCGGTGGTGGCGCAGTCCTCGTACTGGGGCACGGCCCGGCGGATCTGCTCCTTCGAGAGCCAGGTGCGGGTCGAGAGCAGGGCGATGACCAGGTTCAGCAGGCGCTCCGTCCGGCGGTCTCCCGCACCTGCCGCGCCTCCAGCCACGCTGGGAGGCTAGCAGCGGACCTCTGGCCGGGACCGGCGGAGCACCCACGGGTGTAGTGATCTGTAGAGGGGTGTAGCGATCCGCTACACCGCCCTACAGGTCCCTACACCTACCATCGGGGCGTGGACGCTGTGGCGAACCCCTACGCCCCGGGCGCCGGGCGCACCCCGGCGGCCCTGGTGGGCCGCGACCGCCAGCGGGAGGCGTGGCGGGTCGGCCTGGACAGGGTCGAGCGCGGCCGCACCGCGCAGCCGGTGGTGCTGTACGGCCTGCGCGGCGTCGGCAAGACGGTGCTGCTGTCGAGCTTCCGCACGGCCGCCGCCCAGCGCGGCTGGGTGGTGGCGCAGGTCGAGGCGGGCGCCGGCTCCGGCGCTGGAGGTGGCGCCGGGCTGCGGGGGGCCGTCGGCGAGGCCCTGCACGCTCCCCTGGTCGACAGGGCCCGCCCCAGCGCCGGCCGCCGGCTGCTGGCCGCCCTGCGCACGGCGCTGAGCTTCAAGGCCTCCTACGACACCGCGGGCACCTGGAACTTCGGGGTCGACCTCGGCGAGGTCGGGGGCGGGGGCGCCGACACCGGGGTGCTCGAGGCCGACCTCGCCAAGCTGGTGCGCGACGTCGCCGCCGGCGCCGCCGAGGACGGCGGCGGGCTGGCGCTGCTGGTCGACGAGGCCCAGGACGCCACCCCCGCCGAGCTGGCGGCCCTGTGCGCCGTCGCGCACGCCGCGGGCCAGCAGGACTGGCCGGTGCTCGTCGCCCTGGCCGGTCTGCCGAGCCTGCCGCGGGTGCTGTCCGAGGCCAAGTCGTACGCCGAGCGGCTCTTCGTCTACGAGCGCATCGAGCAGCTGCCCCCCGACGCGGCGGTCGAGGCCCTCGTGGCCCCGGCGGTGGCCGAGGGCGTCCACTGGACCGACGGCGCGGTCGAGCTGGTGGTGGCCGCCACCGGCGGCTACCCGTACTTCCTGCAGCAGTTCGGGCAGGAGTGCTGGAACGAGGCCGAGGGCGACACCATCGCCCACGCCGACGCGCGCGTGGGGGCCGCCCGCGGCCGCGCCGCCCTGGACGACGGCTTCTTCCGCTCCCGCTGGGACCGCGCCACCGGCGCCGAGCAGGCCTACCTGCGGGCGATGGCCGCCGACGGCGACGCCGGCACGCCCTCGGGCGAGGTGGCGGCCCGGCTGGGGCGCAAGGTCGCGAGCCTGGGGCCCGCCCGGGCCAGCCTCATCGCCAAGGGGCTGGTCTACGCCCCCGAGCACGGGGTGGTGGCGTTCACCGTCCCGGGCATGGCCGACTTCATCGAGCGGCAGCCAGCGGGCTGAGCGCCTCGTCGTAGCGGCGCAGGGCCAGCGCCGCGAGGCGGGGGTCGACGTCGCCGTCGTCGCACAGGGTGGGAGCCACCACCTCGGCCAGCCCCTGCTCCCGCAGCGCGTCCAGCCGCTGGGAGAAGACCCCGGGCGCCAGCAGGTAGGGGGCCACCGCCACGCGCCGCCCCGGGTGGGCCGCGCGCAGGGCGGCGCAGGCCTGCGCCGCGGTGGGGGCCTGCGCCGAGGAGTACGCCGCGGCGACCGGTCCGGCGTCGGGGGGGCGCCGGGCGCGGACCGCCGCGAGCACGGCCTCGACGTCGGCCACGGCGCGGGCGGCGAGCGAGCCCGCGGCCAGCACCACCAGGGCGTCGTCGTCGCGGCCGCCGGCGGCGGCGAGGCGGTCCAGGAGCACCTCGACCAGGGCGTCGTCGGGGCCGAGCGCGGCGGCGGCCCGCGACGCGGCCCCGAGCGCCTGCGCGGCCCGGACGGCCGAGGCGACGTCGGAGCGGACGTGGTACCCGGTGGACAGCAGCAGCGGCACGACGACGTGCGCCGTCCCCGCCGCCGCGAGCCGGGCGACGACGTCGTCCAGGGCGGGCTTCTGCACGTCGACGTGCGCCGCCAGCACCCTCACGTCCGGGCGCTGGGCGGCCACGGCGAGGCGGAGCTGGGCGACGGTGCGCCGCCCGGTGGCGGAGCGGGTGCCGTGCGACACGGCGACGAGGACGGGTCCGCTCACGCGACGTCCAGGGCGTAGCCCCGCTTCACCACGGTCCGCACCAGCGCGCCGCCGGAGGGGGCCTGGGCGGTCAGGGAGGAGCGCAGCCGGGCCACGGCCACCTCCACGGCGTGCCCGTCGGTGGCGGCCGGCAGCGCGCGCAGCAGCTCGGTGCGGCTGGCGACCCGGCCCGGGTCGACCGCCAGGTGGGCCAGCACGGCCAGCGCGCCGGGGGCGAGGTCGAGGAGGCGGCCGTCGAGCACGGCGCCGCGGGCGCGGACGACCAGCTCACCGGCCGGGGTGAGGACCCGGGCGCGCGGGTGGGCCCCCAGGTGGGCCGACAGGCACCGCATGAGGGCGCCCAGGCGCCACCGCTCCGGCACCAGGGGCTCCACGCCGAGCTCGCGCAGCGGCGCGGCGGTGACGTCGCCGACGGCGCAGCAGACGACGGCACCCCCCGGTGAGCCGCCCCTCATCGCGGCCAGCACCTCGGGCAGCCGGCCGCGGCGCTCGGCGACCTCGAGCAGCGCGACGGCACCGGGGGCGGAGGTGAAGGTGACGGCGTCGAGGCTGCGGGCCGCGAGGGCGTCGACGAGCCCGTCGACGGCGCCCGGGTCGTCGGGGGGCTCCCAGCGGTACACCGCGACGGTGCGCAGGTCGGCGCCCGCGGCGCGCAGGGGCTCCAGCTCGTCCAGGGCCCCCTGCGTGTGGGCGCCGTGCAGCTGCACCAGCACCGACCGCCCGGTGACGCCCTCGGCGAGGAGGTGCTCGACGGCCTCGGCGGTCTGCTCGCTGGCGGCCGTCCACGCCTCCGACAGGCCCGCCGCGCGGACGGCTCCGCGGGCCTTGGGTCCGCGGGCCAGCACCCGGGTGCCCGCGAGGGCGGTGACGAGGGCCTCGTCGAGGCCGTGGGCCTCGGCGGCGGACAGCCAGCCGCGCAGGCCGATGGCGGTGGTGACGACGAGGACGTCGGGCGGGTCGGCGATGGCGGCGCGGGTGGCGGTGAGCAGGTCGGCGTCCTCGGTGATGGGGACGATGCGCATGGTGGGTGCGTGGACGACGCCGGCGCCGCGGCGGGTGAAGGTGGCGATGAGCTCGTCGGAGCGGCGGTGGCTGGTGACGCCGATCGTGGCGCCCAGCAGCTGGGTGGGGTCGAGCTCGCTGGTGGTGCTCGTGGGCGCGCTGCTCACGGGGCGGGTTCTTCCGCCGGGTCGCCGGTGCGCAGGTCGACGACGTGCGCCTCCTGCTGGGTGGGCTGCGGGCTGGCCTGCGGGGTGGGGTGCGCCATGGCGGCGACCAGCCCGATGACGATGACGGCCGGTGCGCGCACCCCCCGCCGCTGCGCCGCCTGCGCGGCGGTGGCGAGGGTGGCGGTGGTGGTCCGCTGCTCGGGGGTGCAGCCGCTCTCGACCAGGGCGACGGGCAGGTCGGGGTCGGCGCCCTGGGCCGCGAGGCCGGCGGCGAGCTCGGGCAGGCGCGAGACGCCCATGAGCACCACGAGGGTCCCGCCGCGGGCCGTCTGAGCGGCGAGGTCGAGCAGCTCGTCGTCGCCGAGGAGCTCGTGGCCGGTCATCACCGTGACCGAGCGGGCCACCCCGCGGTGGGTGACGGGGATGCCGGCGGCGGCGGGCACCGCGAGCGCGCTGGTGATGCCGGGGACGACGTCGACGGCGATGCCGGCGGCGCGGCAGGCGGCGGCCTCCTCGGCGCCGCGGCCGAAGACGTAGCCGTCTCCCCCCTTGAGGCGGACCACGCGCAGGCCGCGCAGGGCGCGGTCGACGAGGACGCGCTCGATCTCGCGCTGGGGCACGGGGTGGTGGTCGGGGGCCTTGCCGACGTCGACCACCTCGACGTCGGCGTCCAGCTCCTCCAGGAGGGCGCGGGGGGCGAGCCTGTCGACGACGACGACGTCGGCCTCCGCGAGCGCGCGGCGTCCGGCGAGGGTGATGAGGGAGGCGTCACCGGGACCGCCGCCGACGAGCGTGACGCGGCCCAGCCCGCCCCGGTCGTGGTCGCCGGCGGGGCGGCGGTGGCGGCGCAGGGGCAGGGCGCCGGAGCTGAGGCCGAGGCGCACGCCGTCGCGCAGGGCGGCGGAGCGCCTCGGGTCTCCCCCGGCGGTGACGGAGATGACGACGTCGTCCTGGCGGACGACGGCGGGGGTCCAGGCGCGGGAGCGCGCGTCGCCCTCGGGGCGGGAGGCGCGCACGCACCAAGTCCTGCGGGAGGTGGCCTCGGCGGCCACGGCGTCGTCGGTGCGGGGGTCGCCGGTGGCGGTGTGGACGAGCCAGGCGCCGTCCAGGTCGGCGGCGCACCAGCGGCCCTGCCGCCAGGCGAGGTCGCCGGCGTCGGCCATGGCGACGACCTCCTCGCACGCCCGGGGGGCGACGAGGAGGACGTCGGCGCCGGCGGTGACCAGGTCGCGGGCGCGCCGGGCGCCGACGGGCCCGCCACCGACGACGACGGCGCGGCGACCGGTGAGGTCCAGGTGCAGCGGGTACGGGTGGTCCACGTCCCGAGCGTGCCCGCGCCGTGTTGCGGCGGTGTTGCGCTCGGTGACCACCCGTGTTGCTTCAGGCGGGGGTGACGCGCACGCCGCCGTCGTCGTCCACGGCGACCCCGTGGACCCGCACGGGGGCCTGGCCGGAGGTGGACGCCCCCGTGCGCAGGTCCCACGTGTTCAGGTGCAGGGGGCAGACCACCACGCAGGAGTCGATCTGACCGTCCGCCAGCGGCCCCCCGGAGTGGGGGCAGACGGCGTCGACGGCGGAGACGCGCCCGTCGCGGTGGTGGAAGACCGCCACCTGCACCGGGCCGGCGGTGGAGTCCACGACGTACGCGCGCCCCTCCCCCGGGGGGATCTCCGCGAGCGCGGCGACCCGCACGCCCGCCGTCGTCCCCGTCGCGGTCAGGTCGGTGAGGGTCACTGCTGGGCTCCAGCCATCGCGCCGGACATGACGGCCTCCTCGTTCGGCATGACGATCTCCACGGGCAGCTGGTCGCGCGGGGTGCCGCCGGGGGCGCCCATCGGGCGTCGCGGGACCACCGGCAGCGGCAGCAGGGGCAGCGCCGGCGCCGAGAACCGGCCGGGCGCGTCGGGGGCGTCGCGCTCCTTCCACGGGTCGCGGTAGGCGGCGCAGGCGGCGTCGACCTCCTCGTCGAGCTGGGCGCACATCCCGTCGGAGTCCTCGACCAGCACGAGCCGGAGGCGTTCGACCGACAAGCGGGGCACGAAGTCGTAGGTGCGCTCCAGCCAGTTGCCCCAGGTCCGGTAGAACTGGATGAACCTTCCCGTGAGCTGGATGACGGCCTCGGGCGAGTCGACGGTGGCGAGCAGGTCGCCCTTGCGCACCGAGGCGCCGGCGGCGCCGCCGACGTAGACCTCCCACTTCCCGTTCCCGATGGCGACGACGCCGACGTCCTTGACGTAGGCCTCGGCGCAGTTGCGGGGGCAGCCGACCACGCCGAGCTTGAGCTTGGCGGGGGTCTCGATGCCCTGGAAGCGCTCCTCCAGCGCGATGCCCAGCGCGGTGGAGTCGCCCAGCCCGAAGCGGCAGTAGTCGGTGCCGACGCAGGTCTTCACCGTGCGCATCGACTTGCCGTAGGCGTACCCCGACGGCATGTCGAGGTCGGCCCACACCGCGGGCAGGTCCTCCTTCTTCACGCCGAGCATGTCGATGCGCTGGCCGCCGGTGACCTTGAGCATCCCGACGCCGTACTTGTCGGCGACGTCGGCGATCTTGCGCAGCTGGTCGGGGGTGGTGACCCCGCCCTTCATCTGCGGGACCACGCTGAAGGTGCCGTCGCGCTGGATGTTGGCGTGGACGCGGTCGTTGATGAACCTGGCGTCGCGCTCGTCGACGAACTCCGTCGGCCACAGGGTGCGCAGCAGGGAGGTCAGGCCCATCTTCGACTTCGCGTCCTCGGCGCCGCCGGGCGCGAGCGCCGCGAAGACGGCCGAGACCGACGTGAGGTGCTGGGCGCGGATGGCGGCGACCAGCTCGTCCTTGCGCAGCGGCACGCCGGGCACGTACCAGTGGACGGACGGGTCCTCGGTGAGCGCGCCGCCGCCGGCGGCGACGGCGTGCTCGACGAGCTTCCCGACGACGTCCTTGCAGGAGCCGCAGCCCTTGCCGGCGCGCGTGGCGTCCATGACGCCCTTGACGCTGGAGCAGCCGGACGCGACCGCGCCGCAGATGTCGCCCTTGGTGACGCCGTTGCAGTTGCAGACCTGCGCGTCGTCGGCGAGGTCCTCCACGGAGCCCTCCGCCGTGGCGCCGAGGTCGAACAGCAGCTCCACGCGCTGCTCGGGCAGCGGGAGCCCGCGGTCGAAGACCTGCTGCAGGGCCGCGGTCTTGCGGGTGTCGCCCAGCAGCGTCGCGCCGACCAGGCGACCGTCGCGCACCACGACGGACTGGTAGAGCCCCCGGCGCACGTCGGAGAAGACGACGTGCTCGTCGTCGGGGTGCTCCGGGCCCGACTGGCCGATGGCGGCGACGTCGACACCGGCCACCTTGAGCTTCGTGGAGGTCCGGCTGCCGTGGTAGGCGGCGTCCGGGTCGGCGCCGGTGAGCACGTCGGCCAGCACGGTGGCCTGCTCCCACAGGGGCGCGACCAGGCCGTAGGTCTCCCCGCGGTGCTGGGCGCACTCGCCCAGCGCGTACACCTGCGACCCCTCCGGCTGCTCCACGCAGAGCATCTGGTCGTCGACGACGATCCCGCGCTCCACCACCAGCCCGGCGCGCAGGCCGACGTCGGTGTTCGGGCGGATGCCGGCGGTCACCACGACCATGTCGGCGGGGAAGCTCCGGCCGTCCTTCAGCGTGACGCCCGACACCCTGCCCCTCTCGGTGCACGCCGTGAGCCCCGTGGTGCGGGCCCCGGTGACCACGGAGATGCCCGCCTCCTCGACGGAGCGCCGCAGCACCGCACCGGCGTCGGCGTCGAGCTGCTGGTTCATCAGGTGCGCCGGGGAGTGGACGACGGTGACGTCGAGGCCGTGGTTCTGCAGCCCCTTGGCCGCCTCCAGGCCCAGCAGGCCGCCGCCGATGACGACGGCGCGCTCGTGCGCCCCGGAGCGGGCCTCCTCCAGCATCGCCCGCGTCTCGTCGAGCGACCGGAAGCCCGAGACCCCCGGCAGCAGGGAGCCGTCCTCGCGGCGCAGCCCGTCCATCGGCGGGAAGTGCGGCGACGACCCGGTCGCGATGACGAGCACGTCGTAGGGCGTGCGCCCGCCGTCGGCGTCGACGACCTCCTTCGCGGGCAGGTCGACGTCGTCGACGCGCACCCCCGAGCGCAGCTCGATGCCGTTCTCGGCGTACCAGCCGATCTCGTTGAGGTAGATCGACTCCTCGCCGTCCTCCCCCGCGAGCACGTGCGACAGCATGATCCGGTTGTAGTTGCCGTAGGGCTCGTCGCCGAAGACGGTGATCCGGAAGAGGTCACCGGCTCCGCGCTCCAGCAGCTCCTCCAGCAGGCGGGCCCCGGCCATGCCGTTGCCCACCAGCACCAGGCTCCGCTTCCGGGCTCCCCTCTGCACGTGCATCAGACCTCCACCAGCCCGAGGTCGACGACGACGGTGCCCACCACGCCGGCGGGCGCCGCGACGTGCAGCTCGAGCACCTCACCGGCCTCGACGTCCTCCACCACCCGCAGCGGCACGTGGACGTCGCCCTTGGCGCCGATCGGGAACCAGCGCATGGGGACCCCGTCGCGCACCAGGACGGCGACCACCAGCTCGTCGCTGGCGTTGCCCCCGCGCACGTACAGCACCTGCGCGCGGTGGCCCTCGGGCACGGTGTAGGTCAGGGACTCGTCGAGCAGCTCGTGCTTGTCCAGGCCCTGCCCGGTGACGGGGAAGACCCCCTGCAGGAAGCGGAAGGTCGAGCTCATCGGGACTCTCCTCGGTCAGGGGTGCGGTCGGGGGTGCGGTCGGGGTCGCGGCGGAGGTCGACGGCTTCCGGGTCCGCGCCGTCGGGGTCGTGGCGCTCCAGGCGCACAGCGCACGCCTTGAACTCCGGCATGCGGCTCACGGGGTCCAGGCGGGTGTCGGTGAGGGCGTTGGCCACGCTCATCCCGCCCCAGTGGAACGGCACGAAGACCGTCCCGGCGGTGATGTCACGGGTGACGCGGGCGCGGAACAGCGCCGTGCCGCGTCGGGTGGTGAGCCGCACGAGGTCGCCGTCGGCCACGCCGTGGCGCCGGGCGAGGTCAGGGTGAACCTCGGCGCGCGCGTCGGGCTCGGCCACGACCAGCTGCCGCACCCGCCGCGTCTGGGCGCCGGACTGGTACTGCGCCATCGTGCGGCCGGTGGTGAGCACGTACGGGAACTCGTGCCCGGGCCGCTCGGCGCGGGGGGTGTACCTGACGACGGCGCACTGGGCCCGGCCGTCGTGCGTGGGGAAGGACTGCGCGAACAGCCTCGGGGTGCCCGGGTGCTCGCCGTCCTCCACCTCGGGGCAGGGCCAGAAGACGCCCTGCTCGGCGTCCAGGCGCTCGTAGGTGATCCCGGAGTAGTCGGCCCGCCCGCCCGCGCTGGCGCGGCGCAGCTCGGTGAAGACGGCCTCGGGCTCGGTGGGGAACGCGGTGTCGGCGTCCAGGCCCTCGGGCAGCTCGAGGCGGTGGGCCAGGGCGTTGAGCAGCTCGAGGTCGTCGCGGACCCCGTCGGGGGGCGCCAGCGCGCGCCGTCGCAGGATGACGCGCCCCTCGACGTTCGTCATCGTGCCGGCCTCCTCGGCCCACTGCGCCGTCGGCAGCACGACGTCGGCCAGGGCCGCGGTCTCGGACAGCACCAGGTCGGCGACGACGAGGTGGTCCAGCGCCGCGAGCCGGCGGCGCACGCGCTCGGCGTCGGGAGCGGAGACCACCGGGTTCGAGGCCAGCAGGAGCAGGGTGCGCACGCCGCCGTCACTGCCGAGGGCGTCGAGCATCTCGTAGGCGGAGCGGCCAGGGCCCGGCAGCACCTCCGGGTCCACGCCCCAGACGCCGGCGACGTGGGCGCGGGCGGCGGGGTCGGTGAGGGAGCGGTATCCGGGGAGCTGGTCGGCCTTGAGGCCGTGCTCGCGGCCGCCCTGGCCGTTGCCCTGGCCGGTGACGGTGCCGAACCCGGAGCCGGGGCTGCCGGGCAGCCCGAGGGCCAGGGCGAGGTTGGCCTGGGCGAGCACGGTGTCGGTGCCGTTGGCGTGCTGCTCGGCCCCGCGGCCGGAGAGCATGATCGCGCCGCCCCGGCGCGAGGCGTCGGCGAGCAGGCGGACGGCGCGGCGCAGGTCGCCCTCGGGCACGCCGGTGGTGCGCTCCACGCGGTCGGGCCACCACTGGGCGGCGGCGGCCGCAGCGGCGTCGAAGCCGGTGGTGCGGGTGTCCACGTACTCCCGGTCCACGAAGCCGTCGCGCACCGCGATGTGGAGCATGCCGAGCAGCAGCGGCAGGTCGGTGCCGGGCACGGGCGCCAGGTGCACGCCCTGCGCGGCCGCCGCCGCAGCGGTGGGCGTGCGGCGGGGGTCGACGACGACGAGCGAGGCGCCGCGGGCGCGGGCGGCGTCGAAGTGCTGCATCGCCGGGGGCATGGTGGCGGCGGGGTTGCCGCCGGTGACCATGATGGCGTCGGCGGCGGCCAGGTCCTCCAGCGGGAACGGCAGCCCCCGGTCGACGCCGAAGACGCGGTTCATCGCGGCGGCGGCGCTGCTCATGCAGAACCGGCCGTTGTAGTCGATGGCGCTGGTCCGCAGCGCGACCCGGGCGAGCTTGCCCAGGGCGTAGGCCTTCTCGTTGGTCAGGCCCCCGCCGCCGAAGACGCCGACGGCGTCGCGGCCGTGACGGGCCTGCGTGCCGGTGATGGCGGCGGTGACCCGGTCGAGCGCCTCCTCCCAGCTGGCGGGCACCAGCGGGGACGTGCGGTCACCGGGGACGGCGCGGACCAGCGGGGTGAGCAGGCGCTCGGGGTGGTCGAGCAGCTCGTGCGCCGTCCACCCCTTCGAGCACAGGCCGCCGCGGTTGGTCGGGAAGTCGGGGTCGGGCTCGAGGGTGGCGGGCCGGCCGCCGGCGGTGAGGAGGATGCCGCACTGCAGGGAGCAGTACGGGCAGTGCGTCCTCGTGGTGGTGCGCGCCGGACGGGCCGGCGGCTGGCTGGTGCCAGCGCCGGCCCGCACGACGGGCGTGTCGAGCAGGACCAACGTCAGATCCGCTCGCTCAGGCCCAGGGCGCCCTTGCGGGCGTAGACGGCCCAGGTGACCGCGATGCAGAGGACGTAGAAGGCCACGAAGCTCCACAGCGCCGGCTGCAGCGAGCCGAACTGCGCGGTGGAGGTGGCGAAGCCGCGGTTGACGAGGAAGCCGCCGTAGGCGCCGATCCCGGCCGAGATGCCGATGCAGGCGGAGGCGATGCGCTTGGCGCGGATCATGCCGTCGACGTCGTCCGTGGCGGTCCTGCCGCGGAAGATCGCCGGGATCATGCGGTAGGTGGAGCCGTTGCCGATGCCGCTGGCCACGAACAGCACCATGAAGGCCGCGAAGAACAGCGGCAGGCTCTGCGCCTGCAGGGCCACCACCGCGCCGGCGGCGCCGAGAGCCAGGACCGCGAACGCGGCGATGCTGACGCGGGCGCCGCCCACGCGGTCGGCGAGCTTGCCGCCCCACGGCCGGGCGAGGGACCCGACGAGCGCGCCGAGGAAGGCGATGCCCAGGTTCACCTCGGGGAACTGGGTCTTCAGCAGCAGCGGGAACGCGGCGGCGTACCCGATGAAGGAGCCGAAGGTGCCGATGTAGAGCAGCGACACGAGCCACGTGTGCTTGGTGCGCGCCGCCAGCTTCCACGCCTCGCCGTCGGACTTCGCCTGGGAGAGGTTGTCCATGTAGCGCCAGGCGCCGAAGGCGGCGACGAGGATCAGCGGGATGAGGATGTAGGCGGGGCGCGCGGTGCTCGCGGCGACGCCGGCCACCACGAGGAACGGCGTGACGAACTGGATCACGGCCACGCCGATGTTGCCGCCGGCGGCGTTGAGGCCGAGCGCGGCGCCCTTCTCCTTCTCGGGGAAGAAGAAGGAGATGTTGCTCATCGAGGAGGCGAAGTTGCCGCCGCCGAGGCCGGCGGTGGCGGCGATGGTGAGCATCAGCCAGAACGGCGTGCCGGGGTTGTTGGCCACGTAGACCAGTCCCAGGCAGGGGATGACCAGCAGCAGCGCAGAGACGATCGTCCAGTTGCGCCCGCCGAACTTCGCGACGGCGAAGGAGTACGGGAAGCGCATGGTGGCCCCGATGAGGACGGGCACCGCGGTGAGCCACAGCGCCTGGTTCACGGTGATCGGGTAGCCGGCGGCGATGAGCACCGGGGTGGCGATCGACCACAGCTGCCAGACGGTGAAGCCGAGGAACTCGGCGGCGATGGACCACCACAGGTTGCGGCGGGCGACGGCGCGACCGCCGCCCTCCCACTGCGCGTGGTCCTCGGGGTTCCACTCGTCGACCCAGCGGCCGGGCCGCGGGGCGTCGAGGGTGCCGACGGCGCCCGTCGGCGCAGCGTCGGGGGTGGTGACCACCTCGAGGCGGTCGGGCGCTGCGGCGCGCGTGGCGCGGGTGTCCTGCGACATGACGGCGACGCTAGGGACGCCGTGTTGCGTCCTGGTGCCGCTGTGTGACGCCGTGTGAACACTCCCCTCACACCCCGGTCGTCGGGGTGTGAGGGGAGCGCTGGGTCAGCGGACGCCGACGAGGTCGACCACGAAGACGAGGGCCTCGTCCGGGCCGATGACGCCACCGGCGCCGCGCTTGCCGTAGGCCAGGTGCGAGGGGATCTCGAGGCGGCGGCGGCCGCCGACGCGCATGCCGAGCAGCCCGTCGTCCCAGCCCTTGATGACCTGGCCGACGCCGACGCGGAAGCTCAGCGGCTCGCCGCGGTCCCAGGAGGCGTCGAACTGCTCGCCGGTGGAGTGGGTGACGCCCACGTAGTGGGTGGTCACGGTGGCGCCGGGGGTGGCCTCGTCACCGTCGCCCACCGTGATGTCGGTGATCACGAGCTCGGTCGGGGCCGGGCCCTCGGGCGGGTCGACCTCGGGGCGGGATGCTGAGGAGTCGTGGGTGCTCATGGGTCCACTGTGCCCTAGGAGGCGGCGAGCACGTCGACGACGAACACCAGGGTCGACCCCGCGGGGATGGAGCCCTGCTCGACGTCTCCGTAGCCCTTGTCCGGCGGCACCACCAGCAGCACCTGGCTGCCCACCGGGACGCCCAGCAGGCCCTCGTTCCAGCCGTCGATGACCTGGCCGCCCTGCTGGAAGGTGAAGGGGGTGCCCTTGGTCCAGGAGGAGTCGAAGACCTC
>Ga0325403_1002930_pt1 | contig 15352 bp, 8 predicted proteins | sample PopdelMetagenome_19_FD_205665 | JGI IMG/M metagenome (GOLD analysis project Ga0325403, IMG submission 205665) | Populus deltoides microbial communities from Bellville, Georgia, United States - Xylem-PdKOR-R4 | ecosystem: Host-associated > Plants > Phyllosphere > Stem > Wood/Secondary xylem...
ACCATAAAAGAAAAGACCTATAAATACTACAGTTTACAATTAACCTAACCCTAATAACATTACATTCGCTGCCGCCTAGAGACTAGTTTTTCCTTCTTCCTTTCCCTTTTAATTTTCATCCACTCTACGTCTTTGCCCCCTACATCTATCTCTTTTGTAGCCAAACAAAAACCCACATCTCCATCTTCTTGGCTTTTCTTTTCACTTCACGTTTTGGTCTCTGTTCTATCTCTCGCTCGCACGTATGTCTTTCACCATTTGTAAATTTGCAAAGTCAAACATATAGGCAGGCATGAGCGGTCACAATTCAAAGTATTTATCAACAACCAAGAAGGTTGAAATCCCTGAGCTCAAAGAAGAGCTCAATTCTCAGTACAAAGTCCATTCGTCGTCCTTCTCCTTTCCATTTTGATCGAGTTATTGGATCTGTCTGATTTTGACTGATTGATTTCGTTGAACTTTCTTATGCAACTAGAATTTCGTTGGAGGATTGAATTTTTTATTAATTATGTTCATGTTGCTGAGAAATTGTATAAAATTGCGCTAGGATTTCCTTAGGTTTGGTTTTTTGTTTATTATTATATATTAAGAATTGAAATGGAGCTATTAGGGATCATGTGATGCAAAATATCCTTTCGTGAAGGAAATCTATTATATAGTTTTCATGTGTTGGCATTATGGATTTTAGGAATTCAGGTGATTAGGTTTTCCGGTTTTAAAACCAAAAAACTGAATTTAATCGAACCGAACCGGTTTGGTTTGAATTTTAAAAAATTTGAGTTGCTCGGTTCGGTTGGTTTTTGTGGTTCAAATCGAACCGAACCGAACCATGAACAAGCCTAACTGAGATAGTTGAAGTGGATGACAAACTATTTATGATCAATTTAAAGATAACAAATGCATGGTTTTATAGCAATGATGGAGGTCTAATCTAAGTCATAGACGTATATAATATGGCTTGCCTAATTATCTTTTTAGTTGATAAGAAAATAGTGCACGTGAGATGATTAATAGTAGACTTTACTATGTCAAATGACTTGCAACTAAAAGGTATTCATTAGAGATTTAAGACATGGAAAAAAATGAGGCACCGAGACTTTATTGATATGTTTTGAGGCTTTTAATGAAGTCTACGTACATATTGAGAATAAGAACATAATTTTTTTTAATGGAACTAGATCAAGATTATTTATCAATTGTGTTTAGCATGACAAGGCTTCCTCCAAAACCACCTAAATTGAATGATTAATATGATGAAGTTTAGTTACCTATAATTGAAGTTAACTTAAGGACTGAAGACGAACCAAGACCAACTTATATAAGTTTATAAAATAGATATTGTATTGTTACTTCTCATGTATAGACTTTTTTGTTTAGAATTATCATGAAATGTCTAATTTAGATAAAAGTTTGGTTGAACATCCATTACCAATCAAACATATATTTAATCCATACAAATAGGCTCCGTAAAGAATGGATTCAAGTATGATTGGTTGTACAAAAAAAGAAATCACATGACTCATAGTAACTAGTTTTATTATATCAATAAAATAACTTGGTGATCTCAAGTATAAGAATCACTTGTATAACTAGTGATTTCAAGTCTAAAAATTACTTACACAAGTAACATATGAATTTTTCCATAAATATGGATAATCTCTCCATATTGAATCCTTATGCAAGTTAATTTAGTATGCATGTCAACTGACAAATACCTACATACTAGTTCTAAGTATCCCTTATACCTCATCATATAAGAAGATTTGCTTTCTTTCATAAAAAAATAACATAATTTTTATTAGTCTTAACAACTCTAATTAATGTCTTGTCTTAGTTGAGCATTGACCATGAATATTTAAGAACAATGATTTGATGTAATAGGAATTCTCATAATTATAACCATTTTTATATTTTCTTTTTCAAAGCTTTTTTGCCCTAAAGTCTTTATTTTTACTCTAGACTTATTAATCAAACAAAAATAAACATTAAAAATAAAGAAAGTCGTTATTAATAATAAATATATTTTTGTTTGAACAAAGTTAGTGTCATATGTAACTAAATAATTAGATACATGATATATACATTTTAATGGAAGGCATTGATGATAGACATCTAAGATCTAAAAGTGATATAGCCTTCAATATATGACATATGACCCGTTCTAGGAATGTCTATTAAAATCCCAACAATGATTTGTAATAAAATAAATGAATTGGAAAATGTTAAAATACAAACATATGAAAATTATAAAACTTGTATTGTCCTAAATATGATCATTTGAATTCCAACTCTAAGCAATAAACTTTTTAACCTAACTTCTCAATTGAAAAGATGACAACATTAATAGCTAGCATATTCACGTCATTTAATATAAATATAGGTAGTCGAGAGGCATTGACACAAAAACCTAAAGCTTTAAAGAATATATATACATAAAGATTGGTTTTGCATATCCTGAAAAGTTGTTGGAATAAAGGAACCAAAATACACATGATGAGTTGAGGTTTGTATCTTAGCAAGAACATGTTCCTCCAAGTATGATGAGCTCACTCTGTAGCTTCACTAGCATTAAAAGATATTGGAACTCCTCGTTAACATCAACACTCTTATTAATCTCCTGTAATGTACTTTTTACCTCCTTCAAACATCCTCTCTTAATAAGGGAAATGAAGATTTAAGGAATGAAGAAAAATTAATGAAGAAAAAGATTGCTTGCAATCTTAAAATATTTTCCTAACCTTTTTAGTCTTCATATATTGAGCTATATAATTAATGACATCACCAATCAAATTATCACTTGCAATTTCTAATGGATGCACAATCCTTAAGCATCCCTCAATCTCTGCTAATGATTTTTCATATAAATAAACCAATTTACACTACACATACAAGACAAGATATGTCTCTGAACTTATACTTATTATAATATACATTAACGATAAAAAACATAAAATGTTCTCACCAATTTAGCTAATCCAACACCTAGACCAAGAATCAAATGGTTAACAAAAAAGTAGTAATGATAGCAACTCAACTAATAACATTTTTTACAAAATAAAAAAAAAATTCCTTAGGTTGTAACAAACATTAAGCTCTTACAATTGAACTTTGTTGTTATTATAGTAGAAAAAACTGTGATAAATAAGCTTCCAATCTTCTTATTTGTAGTATAATTTCTCATTGTTATTCTATTTTGTCTTTATTATGTATTGGTCGGAAGAATTATTAATATAAGGAGTATGATGAATTTAACCCTTTTAATAAATTACCTTTGATGCTTAACAAACTATAATTCATCATTATTTTAGTTAATATAATAAATGTAAGGTATTTGATTGATTAATTGAGATGTTATTTACATAATCGAACGTAATCCCTCTCAATATACTAGCTAAACCACTAAGAACTATTAGTGCATATATACAATATACAATTCCTCTCTTGCAAAAGTAACAAAAGTCAACATATATTTTTCTATAAGATTTTTGGGTAATGAATAAGATTTATTTATTATTATATTTTTATGAGGAAAATCCAACAAATAGCTTGTTTTTATCAAATATCTAAGTATAACGATTTGGGCACCTTTACTTTTTATGGATCTTGAGTAATTAAATATGTAGATGAACCTTTTTAGATATTAATATTTTTAAAGTCAACACTAATATCTCATAATACTAATATCTCATAATTGAGTTAATAATTCAAATCTCAATAAATTTGCTTATTAGATTATGTACATAAAATAAATTATTGCTTTCTAACATTAAATGACTAGGATTTATATCCTTCATACAATTTGTATGAACAAAATCATAGTTTGTTTTGTAAGTTTTTTTTTCTATAAAAATATATTCATTAGAGGTCTATAACTTCTTATACCAGACATACATTCTTTCTTACTAATGTCCTTAAATGACTTCAAAACACTTAAATATTTCTTTGCTTACAAAATTCACTTTTTAAAGTCTTGGATGTTAAGACTAGATGAAAATAACCATTAAAAAAAAACTCATTCATCAACTTTATTATTTCTTAGGCATAATATCTTTCATGTCAAAATTCATGGATTTTTTGCATCCATAAACAAAAGCAATTGAAATTCTATCTTTACCCTTAATTGATTTTAAATTCTTTTTTTTTATCCTCAATTGCATCCTTCCAACATAATCATAATATATTTAAGATCCTAGTAATATAGGATGCCTAGTTGATTAGTTTGTGGTTTAGATTAATAAATCCAAGCCGAATAAAAAAATGTAAAAGGAAAAATGCACATTACTTTTTTGATGGGCCATAACTTTTGATTTATATGTCTAATTGATTTAAATTTCATCAATCTAGAATGTTGATTTGAAGGCTGGTATCTTAATGGTAGTAGTGAAGTTGTCAAAGATCATTTTTAAGGTAAAAAAACTACTTTAAAGATCAAATTTTAGGCTTTTTTTATTATTCAAACTCGTATATAAAACCTAAATTGCTGTTGTTTATGAATTATAGCTTTCATATTTATTATTTTCTTATTATTTCTTAGGTTATTGATTATTTTTTAGATTTGTTGGTCATGTATTTCTTTCTTATTTTTCCATTATATTTGTTTTAGGATAGGCTATTTAAATAACTTTTTAACCTAACTTATATTTCAATAATAATCTATAGACTTTGAGACTTGCTTTATAAATTTATATTGTTATCATTTTTTAGGGTTTTGAGGAACTAACAAACTCTACTAATCCCACTACATATTGTGTCACCCATCAACAGATCTAGTAAATAAACAATACCTTCATTAGAAACTAAGTGTTTCATTCTATATATTTTTTTATAAACAATATTGTCGCACCTCAGTAGACATCGTAGCGAGCTGAATTGTGTGAAAGGATAAAATTATGAGAAAAAAAAATCACCACCTAGTTTTATGGTAATTAGAAACCCTATTTGGTATTTTAGAGTTTTTGGGTAAGAGACTGGTTATAATAGAGAGAATATAATATTACCCTAAAGCATTCTACCTAAGGTAAGTTGCATTGATTGTCTTTCATTGCTAAGAGTTTGTTATACTGATGGTCTACTTATAGAGTTTGTCTTCCATTCTATGATCTGATTTGTTTTTTTCATCCTTAGTTACTACCTTTAGATAATATTGATGAATTGACAATTTTAAAGTTAGGCCCTCGTAATCTCAACTTGTGACTTTTATCAATCAAATCATGTCAGTGAGTTAACCCATTGAGCTTACGACAAACTCATTAAACCTGGTCCAAATCCTATGGAAGGTCCATGAAATGAGGAGCCTCAATGAAGTTCATCAATACATATAATTTTATAATTAAAAATTGAAACATATTAAAATTTCACAACTAAAATGTTACACATTGAAATTTTACAATTTAAAACTTCAAACACATTAAAATTAATAATTTAAAAAAAACAAAATCAATATATTAACCTTTCATAATTAAAATTAACACATTAAAATTAAAAGTTTAAAAACTATCAACACATAAAAATTTCACAATTAAAACTTACAAACTTGTTCAAATTGATAGTGTAAGGGCAATACAACATGTTAAAAATTTACAATTAAGAAATATCAAGCATAGTAAAATTGATAGTTTAGTGTATCATCAACATATTAAAATTTCACGATTAAACATCAAACACATTAAATTCAATAGTTTAAAAGCAACATCAACACACTAAGATTTCCTGATTGAAAACATCAATATACTAAAAGTGACAAATTAATACATTTATAATCATAATACATTAGGTATTTTTTTTTCATGTGTTCTCCTTTTATTTTATAGCAAAGTGCACTTAATGCACCGTGGTTAAGGTACTGCTACTAAATGCATTGTGTACATCTTGTTTTTTTTTCTAATTTTTCTAATTTTTATTTAAAAAAAAATTGTAAACACAAAAATAATAGATAAAATGATTGAAAATTATGAAATGATTGGTAATTGGCCGAATGACGTTGAAAATACATTTTTTTTTTAAATTTTTGTACTTTTTTGAAAATATATTAAAAAAATAAAGTCAAAATTAGATGGTGACAAATATAAAAGTTATAATAACTAGTGTTACTGTCATGACCCCTTTAATCTTCTCCATATTCATTCTTAAGATATTAAACCCAGCTTCAACATCCTACTTTCTAAAAACTAAACTTTGATTAATATCCAAATGACATAATAAAATCTCAATTTGTTCCATATGTTTGTATATCATTAAAAGTATATATATAAAAAAACTAAGTTTAAAATAAATGCATTATAGGTTTCTATATTAAGAGACATTTTTTTCTCTCCATTTTCTTTGATAAATCATGATCAACTTTCATTATCTTCCCCTCATTTATAAGCAAGGTGTTGCAAACCATTAAATGTAAGGCGCATTTATATTGCTCTCTATTCTATATAATATCTCAACAACCTCCACAACATGATCTATATTACCAATAATCACCACCATCTTAGTCACAACTAAAACATAAATATTATTATAAGCATTATCAGATGTCCAAGTCTAACTCTTGCTAACAAGCATACTAATATGATTTTTTAATTATTATATTGCAATAACATTAAAACCGAATCATTATGCTTTTAACGAGCCTTGCATCTAGCATGTTTGCCAGACCCATGTTATGTTGCACTTAACTGATTGTCAAGTCCAACTGCTCTGGAATTGGTTCCGTTAAGTAGGTCTGACATGTTTGTCACACCTACGTTACTTTGTACTTAGCTGACGGTCAAGTCCAAGTGTCTTGGATTTGACATGTTTGCTAGACTCATGTTATCTTAAACTTAGCTGACTGTCAAATTCATCTGTTTTGGACTTGGCGGAATATCAAGTTCAAGTGTCTTGGGTCTGACATATTTGACAGACCCACTTTACCTTGAACTTGGCTGACTGTCAAGTCCAATACACTACCAAGCCTAAAAGACATCTAGGTTTGGCTGATGTCAGACCCAACTTGCCTGAGGCTTGACACACTACTAAGCTCCAGAGTGATTAGGCTTGGCCCCCACTTAAAGCATACTCATTCTCTTGAGCATGCTCAAAGAAGAAGAGTCATAAGAGTTTTTTAAGCTCGTTAAAAATAGGTTTGTTAAATAAAAAAAATAAGTTTTTCAATTAGGTATTATTGTTATTATTTTGTATATTATAGATAGTTTAGAAAAGGTATATGTTTTCGCAACTAAAGCCGAGGCAAGGAAAATGCACTTTACCACAATAATTCTCTGATCAAATTCGATATCAATTATATGAGATATTAAATACATGATAGTTAACTTTCTCTGTGATTATTTTTATTTTCATGAAACTATAATCTATTTAGCAATAATTTAAAGGCAAAAAGAAGTTGCCATGTGGCAATAAAATTGCAAGCAAGGTATCAACATTCGCCCATAAATGTTAAGCAAAGACCTTTATTGAAATTATTACTGTAAATGTAAAAACTATTAGAGTACTTGTGAGCTCCCTCGTCACCTTGTTAATCCAAGAAAGCTAGAAAGATTTCCTCTACTCCTCAAACGTCGACTCAAATCCTAGATTAACAAGTATCTACACTAAAGAGAAATTTAAATTTAGTAATTATTGAAATTCAAACAATTTAGTGCATGAACATGTGTTAATGCCTGAAAAGCAAACAATTAAAGAGTAATGCAATGATAAGAAACAAAAACAAAAAGTTTTAATTACTTTAAAAATGCTTAATTATATGATTGTAATACCACTATGAATTAAAAAAAATACTATAGATTATTAGAAATTCAATATAGTAAATTTTTGCTGGAAAAATAAAATTATTATTCAAACACATTTACATTGTAATAATTCAATGAAGTGTACACATAAATACTATAATGTTATGTATAATATACGAAGCTTGCAATCTATTCGTAACTTCTATTAATCACAAGTAAGATACCTGGATAGATTTAAAATGTTTGCCTTCGAATATTATAAGCAACACTCAACAAGCAAGAATATATATATATATATATATATATATATATATGAACAGAGATAACAATCCGCTCTCCCAATTAATTCATTCAGATGCTAACACTTTCAAGGCTATCAACGAGTAAGATGTAAGATGCTTGTTTATATTATAATATTTCTCGAAACATCTTAGTTAAATCATAAATTAATATATAGCGAGAAAAGGAGTTGTTGTTTTGCAAGATAAGTGTCATAAACTAATTTCTCATTGTTATTTTTTAAAATAATAAAAAAAGAAAAAAAGCAAAAAAAATATATATGTATTTTCAATAAATCTAGTCAAATTTAATTATTTAATTATTTTTGTCACTTTTATTTAATTTTGTCTATCAAATCAAGTTAAAAATCACAAAAATACAAAAAACAATAAAAGATAAAAACAAAAAATATATATAATTGGGCCAAAATTGGACCTATAATTGAGTTTTACAAGTCGAAGATTGAGTTTATGAAATTGTTTTTAAAAATTCATGAATGATTTGGGTTTTAATTAGGGACTCAATTACATATGAATGGAGGAAAATGGCTTAATATGGTTTAATTTTTCCAAAATTGAAAAATCAGGGAATCGGGGATTATTTTAGAATAAATAACAAAATCAGAAAATTAATTAGGGACTTAATTAAAAAAATAAAATTAAAATTGAAAGTCAATTTGGTCAAAACTGTATAATTTTGAAGATTAAGAATGAATCTGTAACAAATGGATGAATATGGGGTCCAATTAAGAGCTTAATTGAAAAATAAATCTAGAATTAAAAGCCAATGTGTTTGAAATTGCACAAATTGAAAAAATAAGGGCCCAAGTGTAAACGTGCCAAACTATTAGGGTTTAATTAGGTCAGATAAGGGCTCAATTGAAAGAAAAAGTTTTTAGAATGAAGCCAATTAAGACTTAAGTGAAAAATTTCCAAAATAAAACCAAATTTAAATGGGAGGATATTTAAGGGATCACACTGAATATAAATGTAACGAAATGAAGTCATTGTTTGAAAATCTCAATATTAAAACTTTATGATTTCTCATTTTTCCCCAAATCGATTCAATCATGACCCATCTTCCTACAAACCAGTGAGTAAATCACTGATGACAAATCATATCCAGCTTTTCTCCCGTTGTTATCCCAAAAATCATCTTGGCTAACAAATCCACCCGTTGGTAGCTTTGATTTTGGATAGGATGAGGAGCAAACCAAATGTGTTGACTATGATTCTCTCCAATAATAATAATAGTGGTGATGGTGGTAATAGCGGTGGTGATAATAACAATGTTAATGCTAATGCTAATAATAATAATAATAATAATAATAATAATAATAATAATAATAATAGCAGCAGCAACAATAATAAAATGATAATAATAATATTGGTAATAATAATAATAATAATAATAATAATAATAGTCGTAGTAGTAATACTAATAATAATGATACTAATTGTAATAATAATCATGATAATGATACTGAATATTATAAACAGTAACAATGATGATAATAATAGCAGTAATAATAGTTTGTTATAACAGTCATAATAATTATTATTATAATAGAGAAATTCACAGTCTTCCTTCTGGCAGTAACAACACTGCTAGCAGAATGCGAAGAGTCTCCCTTGGTATTCTTATCTACTTGATTTGGGAAGAGAGAAACAAGAGAGTCTTTAATAAATCTTGCAATCCAGTCCCTTTCATTTTTCGCAGATTCCAGGTTCTGTTCTACATGATTTTACACTTTCATGAATAGTTTCTTAGCTGCTTACGTCTTTTGATTGGGGAAGCTTGTTTGTATGGCTGTTATGCATCCTTGGGGAGTCTGGCTACGTTACTTGTCTTGCTTTAGTGCTGTAACTAAGAGCTCTTTTTTGTTCTGGTTGCAGCTTTAGTCATTCTCGCTGTTTATATTTTTTTGTGCTATATGTTAGGTTCAACACCTTGTCCTTTATTAGGTTCCTCATCTAACCATTGCCAACTAACAAGTTCAGGAAGTATATTCCCTCTTTTGTAAATCTTGTATATGAACTTGCTAGTTCTCCAGCCTTATATATTTTTTGATCTGATATATATTTACTTACCTTTGATAAAAAAAAATTATTATAATAGTGATACAAATAACAACAATAACAACAACAATTGTATTAACAATAATAATAATAACGATAATAATAATAATGGTGGTAATGATAGTGATCATGATCATGATAATAATACTGATAGTAATAATGATATTACTTATTAATAATAATAGTGATAATAATTGTTGTAAAGATAGTAATAATAGTAGCGATTATAATAATAAAGATAATAATAATAATGATAGTAATAATAGTGATAATTCATCATTCGACGTCAGATTTGTCAGGAATTAAGTTTTACTGTTTTTTCATATATGGTATTTTCAATCTAATAACTTGGGTTACAGGTTTGAAAAGGTTTATATGATCCAACGTCTTATTTTATTTTTTGCCTCATTGTTTTTTTAACCTGATCTCATCGTTCAACATTATTTTTTTTTAAATAAAAACCAGTTATCTAGGTTTCCTTGGAATTTATTTAATAAACAAATTCACATCTTATATAGTTTTATTGGAAACTCATGCTAAACAAAGATCCAAACTAAGGAATTTCAAGATTTATCTTCTATATTGGGTTTAATAGTATTGCAATAAACTCTTAGTGTTTTTTTTTCATTAAAAAAAAAATAGTTTGCTTCGTGGCAGAGCGCAGGCCAATAGACTAGTATAAACTAAAAGAGTTGGTGATTTTACTGTTTACCACCTCACAAAACACTATTTATTTTAATTGTGTTTTTTTTCTTTGGTTTTTTTTTCCTAAATCTATATTTCTTTTACTAATTTCATACTTCAACATTTACTTTATTAAATATTGAGCTTCATAATTTATTGTGGTTTGCTTTATACATGATTACCCCGGTCTCATAACCCGTGTCACGGGTTTAATAAGTTAACTTGGTTTACTTAAGTTTTTTTGGTTATTTTTTAATTGATTTTTTTTTCAATTTCATCATTCAACATTAGGTTGATTGAGAATTAGGCTTCATGATTTATTTTGGTTTGATTTCTATGAGGTTACCTCGGTTTCATGACTCAAGTAGCAAGTTTGACAGGTTAACCTAGTTGACTCAAGTTTTTTTTTTATCTTTTCTTAATTGGTATTTTTTTCAATTTCATCGCTTAACATTGTGCTGATTATAAATTAGGCTTCATGATTTATCTTGGTTTGCTTTTTATGAAGTTGTCCCGATCTTATGACTCAAGTCATATGTTTTGCGGGTTAACATGTGTAAATTAAGGTCGTTTTATTGTGTCTTGTTTTTAGATTGAATATTTTTAGATTTTAATCTTCAACAATAGGTTTATTGAGAATTGAGTTTCATAATTTTTTTTAATTTACTTTTTCTAAAGTTATCACAGTCTCATGATCTTGGTTGCGAGTTTGATAGGTTAACCAAGTTAACTTAGATTATTTTTTGTATACTCTCTATGAGATTATCCCGATCTAATGATTCAAGTCATGGGCATGATAGGTTAACTCAAGTCAAATTTTCTTTTTAGTTTTAAAATTTTTTTTCAATTTCATCATTCAATATTTTGTTAATTTGAAATTAGGCTTCATAATTTTTTTTTGTTTTGCTTTTTATAAAATTATGCCAATCTTATTGCTTGGTCCACAAGTCTAGCAATTTAACTTAAGTTGAATCGAGTTTTTTTAATCTTTTTTTCATTTCATCCTTCAACATTAGGGTTGTTTATCCTAAATTGCTGGTTAACTCGGGTTTTCTTGTTCTTTTTTTAATTGAATTTTTTCTCTTAATTTGTCCTTTAACATTTAGTTGACTTGGAACTAGGCTTCATATTTGTTTTTCTTTCTATGAGGTTATCTTGGTCTCATTACTCGGGTCACGACTTTGGTTGGTTAACCCAGGTTGACTAAAGTTTTTTTATCTTTTTTTTTAATTGATATTTTTTTTTAGTTTCATCCTTCAGCATTTGATTGATTGTGAATTATATTTTATAATTTGTTTTGATTTACTTTCTATGAAGTCATCCCAATCACATGATCTGGGTTACAGCTTTAACAAATTAACTCGAGTTATTTGTTTTTTAGTCTCTTTTTTAATTATTTTTTTTCAATTTCATCATTTAACATTGGTTTACTTGGGAATTGGGTTTCATATTTAGTTTTGATTTGCTTCCTATGGGATTATCTTAGTCTCATGATCCGGGTCGTGAATTTGAAAGGTTAATCTGGGTTTACCCGAGGTCAATTTAATATGTTTTTGTCTCAATATTTTTTAAAAAATATTTTGTCTTGAATTTTTGTTTTAGTCAAACTATATTTTTAATGGTTTTCTGGATTGTCTCTTAATCTTTCAGGTTGATCAGGTCACATTGGATAAACCCTATATGATTTAGATTTTTTTTCTACTAGAAAACATGTTGGTAACACCTAGATATTTTTTTATATTAAAAAAATTGATCTGACCAGCAGTATAGCGCAGACAATCTAAATTCTTTTAATGCTTTTTACTATCAATGATTGATGAAAAGTTCACTTTTGTTTATATTTTCCCCCCTCTTAAATCTACATAAATATTATAATATCTCTACATAAATATTATAATATCTCACAATACACTTAAGAACCTATAAAAAAATCAAAAATCAATTGAAAATGTAGTCTATTTAATCATTTTGAAAACTAAAAAGGTAACGTTGGAAAATTTTTAATTTAAGAGTAAAAGTGGAACATTAAAGAATTACATGGACAAAACTAAAGCTTACTCAATAATTATATAAAAAAACTCTAAACTGTCTTTTTTATGATAACAAATCATATGTTACTTTGTGCTGGTCTTCTTGATTAGAAAAAAAAAAGGGGACATTTACTGCATAAGAAAAAAATGTCTTCAATTAAAGAGTCAGTCGTGTCCTGGTATAATGAAAAGCAAAGTCCCTAAGCTGAAATGGACTGTATTGAAGAATTCCTAGACACAAGTTGTCTATAAGTTGTATGACCTATTTTGGTAGCAAATGATACTGTGATAATGTTACTTTTCAAAGTGTTTTTTGTTTGAAAATAATACCTTTAATTTCATGTTTTCTTCTTGTTCAAATTTTGTGTTCTTTCATTTCAAGATTACAATATAAATATTTGTTGTTTACATCAAATCGCATCAATTAGGTTTAAAATTCACCTTATATGTATTCATCAAAATAGTTAGCACAAATTATTCTAACTTGTGCTCTTAATTTTAGGTTTTCTTGTCTTCAATTCTATTTTACAATGATTAAATTTTTTTCTAAATGTCAGTCAAGAAGTTTAATCTTGAATCTACGTTTTTGAGTTACTTTTTTTTTAAAAATAATTTGTTGATCTTTAGTGTTTAATTTTCCATTTGAAATAGTTATTGGTGATAAACTTTTGTCATTCCATATTCTATTTGATTTAGACCTAACCTTATTCCCTTCTAATTTTGTTTATTTTTATTTTTCTTTTTAAATTCTTTTTTTGTTTTTTATTTGTCTTTTTTATTTTTTTAAATATTAAGGTTTGAACATTATGATCAATTTTTTTTTCCATTTGTATTCATTTAGTTCAATAAAGAAATAAAAATAGGAAGTTAAAAGTGGGAAAAGACAAAAAGATGTGAGATTACCATCAAGAAAAGCCAAGTCAAAAGTGAAACACAAGTGGAATGACATATCTTTGAGTGCAAACACATAAAAGAGTGTTTGAGGTTTATTAATAACATATTGTATAGCTCTCGAATATGTCTTTCAAAAACTAGTCATCACCCAATGAGGAAAGGAGAACAAATTTTTTGTGTTACAGGTAATGTAACAATAATTTGAGTGTATGAATATTGTATTTGGTGATATAAAGGATCAGATGAAGAAATAAGACATTGTGGTTGCTAACTTGTAAGAGGGACAACCCCAAAGGGTTTTTAATGTTAGAGGGTAAAAGAGACATACTCTCATACCTGTAAATAGATTTTGTGTTGAGAATGAGGATAAAAGTGATTAAATATTAATGGTTAATATATGTAGATTTAGGCAAAAAGGTGATAGGCGTGATAGAGGGTTTAAAAGGGATATTAGAGGTCATGATGGTGTAGATTAGAATCTTAAAAGTATTAAAATAAAGATTCGTTTTTCCATTGAAAACATGATCCAAAAACCTTTCTAAAGTGGAAAATAAAAGTAAAGCCGATTTTTTATTGCCATGATTGCTTCGAGAGAGAAAAAATGAAGTTAGTTATGATAGAGGATTACTTTAAAGTGATGGAGGTAGCTATAATTCGAGTAAAAGTAAAGGAAGATAGGGAAACTATCATGACAAAATTTTTGAATGATCTGAAATGAGAGATAACAAATATTATGAAGTTACAACACTATATAGAATTACAAGATACAATATATATGGCTATGAAAGTGGAATGACAAAAGAAAAAAGACAATTCAAAGCCAAGCCAAAATTGTAGTTTATTCTCTTCATGGTAACTAAATTGAAAAAAGGATGATAAGGTTATTTCTAAGGGCAAAATCAAATCACCTGAAGGCAAGAAAGACGTCTCTGTCATCATTAGAGGTAACTTTTATTCCCAACCACCTCATAATCATGACATAAAATATTTTCATTATTTAGGAATAGGATATTTATCTTTTTAGTATAAAAAAATATATGATCTTGGCGATAATAAGGAAGTATAAACTAAAAATGATATTGAGGATAATTAAATACCACCACTTAAGAATGTTATTGATGATAGGTTAGAGTATCTAGTTAAGGGTGAGTCGTTTGTGGTTAAAAGTGTATTGAGTGCTCAAATCAATGAGGATGAGTTGGAGTAGCAAAGGAAAAAAATCTTTCATACTAAATATTACATCAATAACAAGGTATATAATATGATTATCAATGTAGGAAGTTTTGCTAATATAGCTAGCACTACTTTAGTTGAAAAACTTAATTTGCCTACTTCAAAAAACCATAAGTCATATAAGCTACAATGGTTGAATGAATGTGAGGAATTAAAGATGAGCAAATAAGTGTTAGTTTCCTTTCAATTGGGAGGTATAATGATGAGGTACTTTATAATGTTGTTCTCATGTATACAAGTCATATATTATTGGACAAACTGTAGCGATTCAATACAAAGACCATTCATGATGGGTTCAAGAACAATTACTCTTTTGTAAAAGATAATAAATCCATTGTCCTTATACAATTAAGAGAGATTGAGAACGAGAGGATTGAAAAGAAAAAGGTGAACAATAAAAAAGAAAGAGAGATGAGCTGCTTGAGAGAAAAAAAAA
>Ga0325403_1002935_pt1 | contig 15333 bp, 8 predicted proteins | sample PopdelMetagenome_19_FD_205665 | JGI IMG/M metagenome (GOLD analysis project Ga0325403, IMG submission 205665) | Populus deltoides microbial communities from Bellville, Georgia, United States - Xylem-PdKOR-R4 | ecosystem: Host-associated > Plants > Phyllosphere > Stem > Wood/Secondary xylem...
ACAATAATTAAATCCGAAATGTAAGAATGAAGTCTCAATCAAATCCTTCATTAATGATATTAAGTAACACTCGAGGATGGTGTGATTTTTTTTTAATTTTTTTATTTACAAAAACAAGCAAATTTTTTAAGATTTTTACTTTTGAATCACGTGAATCTCACATGTAGACCAAACTTTATATATATATATATATATATATATATATATATATATATAGACACACACACACACACAAAAAACTCTTGTATTTATTAGTATAATTTATTCTCGTTATCCCATGATTACTTAACCATTACATTAACCTAAATTAGCATAATGATTTGATTGAGAATTCATTAATACACAGAGGATTTAATCTAGATGAAAAATATATTTAGACCTAACCAAGATTAGCCCTATAGGCTGAGGGCTTTTTTGAGGTTTCCTCCATAATGTTGCAAAATATGATTTGATTTTATCAATCTTAGAAAATTAAAACAACAGGAACCAACATTGACACAACCAAACAAATGCAACCCCTTTCCAGTTTGGCATGGGGAATTATAGTTTGATCCCAATAATTTTAAGTTTTACCTTTTTGGTTTTTTTTTTTTTTTGTGGGTTTCACATTTCTTTACTAAAATTCATTTATTTTACCTTCCAATTCATAAACTTTGAAATCAGAAAAATAGTCATAAAAAAATAAAATAAAAAAGAGAAAATTATTGATTAACTACATTTCTACCATTAAAAATATCGATTTTGGTGTTATTAAATTTCTTTTCATGAAAAAAAAACATTAAAGTATTTTAATAGATTTTTAAATAAAAATTACATCAAAAAAAATACATATTTCAATGTTAATCAATACCTTAGGTTCCTGTTCATTAAAAAAAAAAGAGAGATGTTGCTTTCGCCTGATGACATGTTTGGGTATTTCAAAGCAAAGCAGCCAAACCTTCCTTTCTTACCGTGATGATGAATCGGTCGACAAGCGATAAATTAATATTTTTTTAGATATTTTGTTACTTCGTTGATGCAAAGCAGACAAACCTTCTTTTCTATCCGTGATAATATCAAGCGGAGCTTTGACAATGGCACCCGTTTTCAAAATATCTAGAAAGAGCATAGTTTATATGGCTGGCTAAAGAGGCTGAACACATTCTTGCTAATCTAGAAGGTTAATCTTTCATCTTTCTTCATTGCAAAGAAAACGAAACCGTGTCTGCAAAATTATATAATAATATGGATAACCCATGAATTGAACTTCTATAAATCAAAAGTTTATTAGCACCAACCAAACCATCAAATCTTCCAAAGAGTTCTCGCTGAATCAGATAACCAATCTTGAACTGCCGCTTTTTCTGTTTTCCCACATTTACCTTCCATTCAGTAAAGATGACAGGCACTCCTCAAGAGGCAGAAACCCAGCAAGTACCTCCACCACCACCTAAGGCTGATCAAGAGGCAGAATTCCATGAACCAACCTCATCTGCCACTGTCACGGAGGAATCCCACCCTAATGATCACTCACCAGCATCGGATGAGAATCCCAAGAAATGGGGCACCCACATCATGGGACCAGCAGCTGCTCCTAACGTCCACCCTGACAACCAGCAGGCTGCCTTATGGAATGCCAGTGAGCACCAGCAAATCCCCGAGCACCCATACCTGGTTTATACTCCCATTGACAAATCAGAAATGACAACCCAGAAATCTTTTGAACCTGTGATCCATAAGTTTCAGGAATGGGGCAAGAAGGCAGAGACCGTAGCCCGTAACATGTGGCACAATCGTAAGTTGATGTTCACAAACCATGAAATATTAAATTTAGCTAATTGATCATCACTGTGACTGTGACCATGATAGAGTAGCGATTTTCTGGCATCAAAGCGGACAACAAATTTAGTTCAAGTGTATCTTCCAATCTTATTTCTGATCTGTTTTAACACGCATCTGCACATACACTTTAATGCAGTTAGCACAGGGCCATCTGTGCCAAAAGCTGCCTGGGGTAAGGTAAACCTGACGGCGAAAGCAATCACAGAGGGTGGCTTTGAGTCTCTCTTCAAGCATATATTTGAAACCGATCCTAATGAGAAGCTTAAGAAGACTTTTGCTTGTTACCTCTCAACATCTACTGGCCCTGTTGCCGGGACGCTCTATCTATCAACTGCTCGAGTCGCGTTCTGCAGCGACCGTCCTCTGTGCCATACTGCTCCTTCTGGAGAGGAGGCGTGGAGCTACTACAAGGTAAATACATCGCTAGACACCAAGTCGGATAGATTTTACTACATTCAAAGCTATTATTATATATATAGTTAAGCTCTGTTAAATTGGAAACAAAAGGTGATCAAGTTGAGAGAAATCGTGCATATATAAAAGGGTAGTTCCCGGAGATACAGCGAAACAAAAATAAATCTCTTTGGAAATAAAACTCAAACTAAGTTTTCTATCTTGCTATAGCCATCCGTGTATATCATGGTACTAATGAATTCAATAATAATTTATTTTGAGCAGGTTATGATACCCTTGGGAAAAATAAGCACAGTCAGCTCGGAGACCATGCTGGAAAATCCATCAAGGAATTTCATTCAAATTGTCACCACCGATGGGCACGACTTCTGGTTTATGGGTTTCGTTAATTTCGAGAAAGCCTTGCAAAATCTATCAGAGAGCGTGTCAAGTTTCAAGGAAGCAGGAATTGCAATTCAACCAGTTGTTGCTTAGCCAATGATTGCATTTGGAGTTGAATCCTTCATGCCCTTCAAAATTTTGATTTTCACTGTTTCTAGTGGATTTATTGTTTGTTGTCTGAAGGGAGTTTTCTTTTGGTTTTTCCTGTTGTTATTCATTTATCCTCTTCTATCATGTATTCTTTTCTTTGATTGTTGTTTATGTAGTTATGTAGATTTTTGAAAACGGAGTTGCATTTGGATATATTTTCTGATATACTTTTCCCACCCCCCACCGCATTCAACATCGTTTTCCATTTCTTAATTTGCAAAAGCCTTAACAGCATCATGAACGGAGATAGCGGGCTAAATACTTAAAAGACTCCTCAAAACTCGAGTTTCTGTGAATGAAATGCTGTCAACATTAAAGAAAAAAAAACAGAGAGACCCGGATGGCTTGTCATTTTAGGGCTTCAATTCTATAATGGGTTCATTTCAGTTTTTTGTGAACGTTAATATTTGCGAGAATTGGAATTCCAAAAAACCCCGTGATTTTATCTTTACATTAATTCGTAGTAATGCCTTGCCATTTCATCCAAAGGGTTATCAAATGGTCAAGGACAATAACATGACGTGATCAAAGAAAATCTAAGAAGGTTTATCTATTGTGCAAGTTGAGATAATCCCTCTGCATTTGGCACTGTTGTTGTTGAAAGGAAAACTTTTACGCAGCCAAAACCGTCGTAATTTGATTGCTAGAGCACAGTTTATAGTCTAAGAAACGTGATGGACTCTTCAACCTAAATATATTCAGATAGGACTGTCTAAAATAAAGTTCTTTCAGCAAAACGCCGGGATTCTGATATTCAGGTGAATTGGTAACTTTCGAAGACAGATAATTAAGAGCACGCAAATGCATAGTTAAATTAGAATAGGATCAGTTTACGAGGTCCCTTGGCTGGACCCATTAAATCAAGGTTGCTGTAACATATTCGGATATTTAAACAAAAAACAGCCAAGCTATTAAATTAATTAATGGTGTCTATCTATAAACTTCGATTCTTCTCCTGATAATTTCAATCGGTCAAGCGGCCAAAAAGTTCTCTGGCATTGCCACCTGTTCACCTAGATAGCCCTTCTCGACAGAGCATGTGGCTAACAGGCTAAGGATGTTTCCACTCTAGAAGGCTGGTTTATCTGTTTTCTTCAATGCAAAGAAATACGTGTGTGTAGGCTGTAGAACACCCAAACCTTGAACCTCTATATTTAGACAGCGCTCTATAAGCTCCATAAAAACAATCAGCCTTTACAAAGGAAAATTCAATCTCGCACTGCTAGTTTTTGCTCTTGCCACATCTACCTTCCATCCAGTTCTAGCCGGTCAGAATAACAAGCACGTCTCAACAGACACAGCAACATGAAGTACCAGTCCCACCATTATCAGCTCCTAAAGCTACAGGAGCAGAATTTCATGAACCACCCCCATCGTCCACTGTCACAGAGGGTTCGCAGCTTCATCCACCACCATTATCGGATGAGGAAACCAAGAAATTGGGCACCCACATCACGGGACCACCAGCAGCACCTAATGTCCACCCTGACAACCGGCAAGCTGCCTTATGGGTTGCCGTTGAGTACCAACAAATCTATTAGCATCGTTACGTGGTTTATACTGCTGTAGAAAAATCAGAGAAGTCAAGCCATAAAATCTTTGAACCTGTGATCCATAATTTCCATGAATGGGGCAAGAAGGCAGAGACGATAGCCCGTAACATCTGGCACCACTGTAAGTTGATACAACAAATCCTAAATATAGCTAATTTATTGTGAGCAATCGTATTTGAGCACGATCAAGGTGAACTGAACATCAAACTTTATTTCAAGTACAAGTATGTTTGCTGATTATCTATATCTAAAATTGCAGTGAAGGCAGGACCGTCTGTTCCAGAAGCTGCTTGGGGTAAGGTACGTAAACCTGACAGCGAGAGCACTAACAGAGGGTGGCTTTGAATCTCTCTTCATACTGATATTTGAAACTGATCCTAGTGAGAAACTGGAGAAGACTTCTGCCTGTTACCTATCAACTTCTACTGGCCCTGTTACTGGATCCCTCTATCTATCAATTTGCTCGAGTGGCTTTCTGCAGTGATCGTCCACTATGCTATACTGCCCCTTCAGGCCAGGAGGCATGGAGCTACTACAAGGTAAGAATATTTGAAGGCACAAATTCTTGTTACTACATTTATAGTTATTTTCATAATGGATCTCCATTGAATTGCAAAGAAATGCAAAGGTAGGAAAAATCTGACAAAAACAGGTACTTGCAGAAATAAATCAAGAAGCTAAACATTTCAATATATTATATTATCGACACATTAAAGCTCGATCTAAAGTTTGACGATGAAAATGTTTATTTAACAGTCATTTGTTTTTTCCCCGAGTCTTTAAAACCATAATATGTCCAATATCATTCATGAAAACCAGTTTGTAACAGTAACAAATCGAACACTGTCAGTCTGTCACAGGTTCTGCACCACACAGAATTTTGTATCTAATACTTTTACACTAGACATTATAAATTTAATTTATATTAAATTACGTTTATAAATGGTTGTTTCTGTTTCAATAGACGTTTGCAGTGTCCTATAAATCTCTATATTATAAATGACTAAGAATAATAATATATAATTCTGATGAATGTGTATTTGTAAAGATTGAAAGGTATTTATAAGGGTCTTTTGTGATTAAAAATTATATTATATGTATAAAAAAATACTCAATAAATATTTTTAACATCATTTTTTTTCTTAAGAAATACTTAAAAATATAGTGCATTTCAATATTAAATGACTAAATGATTATTAATTATTTCATTTCTGCCGAAGAAAAAACAAAAAAAAACGGAGTTTGATAGAATAGTCAATTTTTTTATATTTTATCAGGACTTATCTTTTTTTTTTTACAATTAAATAAGATTAAATCATTAAAAAAATTAAAACATAACTTCCATCCTCATTATTTTTGAATTGAAGGTTTTTTTTTTTTATTTTATCCTCTAATTTTTTATCCTATGAGATATGATCTACCATTACCGAAAAGGGAGTCGAGAAAAACGAAAATGAGATGCAGTATGATTTTAGAATTTGGATTCTAACCTAACCCAAGAGTCCGATACATTCAATCTAGGCCCATTATGTAATGGGCTTTTTCGGACCTTAGGCTTAATATGGCATCCAGGTTCTGCTGTGTATGTAATGGGCGTTTGCGGATCCTTGAGCTTAGTACCACACTGCGAGGGACGGCAAATAATTCCCGGCCCTCCAAACCCAACTGTCGTTTGTCCTTTTTGCCTGCCACCTTCGGCTCTCTGAATCCAACTTGGAAATTCTCTTACGAGATATATAGTGAAATCTGGAAATTAAATAGAGTTTACCAAAAATTTTGATCTTTTTTTAGAGTATTTAGAGTGGATTACCAATTTAATTACCATCACAACCTTATCGTTAATTTGGTTTACAAGTCATCAAAAAAATATGATTTAACTCAAAATCTTTTGAAATTATAAACTAAAAAAAGTATGTTGAAATCAAAATTTCTTTGCACGAAAAAATAAACATATTCTCCTGCAGTGGACATCCTTGACCTACTTTTTAGAAGGGACGAGGTTTATAAGCACGTCCAATAATTTTCATGAATATGAACACACACATATAAAGTTGACAAATAATTTTTCTGAAATTACTTTTTTTAAAAAAATAGTCTAAATCAATCAAAATTCACACACACATGTGTGTGTATATATATCATAATCTATTTTTGAGTAGCTCCTAATTTTTTTTTTTTTCAAAACAAAATTATACTGTGTCGTTTTGAATGGTATTGTATAGCTCTTCTCCCTTGCAAATGCAGATACAGGGGGAGAAGAAGATATTTAAAATCTTTTCCCGCTATTCTTTTTCTCTTTCCCTTCCCACTTACCCACAAAACCTGGACACAAGCCACATCCCATACCCTGCCACCATTAATGCAAGCCATGACCGGCCACCCTACCCTGTGCGACATGGGCAAGATAACCACCTTACCCTGCGCTAGGGCAGTGGTAAGGTGCCTTCTCTTCCTGCGGCTATAAATACAGGAGAAGGAATAGAGAAGAAGGGGGGAGCCGTTACACCACCATCGACCTCTTCGTTAGCAGAGCAGAGGCAAGCAAAACCGAACCAAGAAAAAGATCAACAGAAGAATACCAAAGACAGGCAGGGAAAAAAAAACGGAGAGAGAGAGACAGAGAATTGTTTGGAGAGAAACAAGGTGACAGAAACAGAGAGAAGAAGCAACGACAGAAGAGAAGAGTAAGAGCGACCACAGCCGGCTGCCGCGACACCAACGCCACCAGGAGCACAAACACAGCAGCACTGCCCACGCCATAGTCAGCCTTCCTCAGCTCATCATCTTCCTCCCACCCGTTGCTGCACCATTGAAGAAAAGGCAGCAACCTACGCCTCTGCACGGGGAAGAAGAAGAAGAAAACCGCTGCTGTCATCGGGCTTCCCAGCCACTGCCACCTTCATAACCACCGTGAGGCATTGTCAGATTCCTCTCCACCGCCACCCGCATCACCGCCAGCTGCCATTGCCCTCCCAGTCGACAACAGCCCCGTGAGAAGCAGAAGGAAGAAACGGAAACAGAGGAGAACAGAGCTGAAGAAAAACGCAGAGAAGAAGAGGAAGAAAGGTCGACCACCGTCCAAGCCACTCCCCAGGCCGCCGCCACCAGCATCTCCACGAAGCCGCTGTAGAGAGAGAAGAACGTTGTTGACAGAGGGAGCAAAGGAAACAAAGAGAAAAAGCAGCGCCGAAACAGCAGGGAGGAGGAGGAAGGCCGCAGCAACACCACCGCCAAATCGGCCACAGCACCACCGTCAGCCCATCTATCCAGGCTCATCATCCCAGGTAATTCTTCCCCTTATCACCTTCGGTTGTTCATCTTCTTGCATGCAGAACGTGCACTGTGCACGTTCTGCAAGCAAGAAATTAATTAGCTGGTTACTGTGCAGGTGCACAGTAACCGGCTAATTAATTAACAGGTTACTGTGCTCATGCACAGTAACTAGTCTATGTTCATTTCCTGGAACATCAGCCCAGCCCATGAGACTGGGCTGAATCCAGCCTTGTAGAAAGTAAGTCTGTTTTATTTTGGGCCGATTTCAGCCTAGTCTCCTTTTGGGCCGGGTCCGGTCCAGTCAAGAAAAAATTTTAAAATTCCAAAAAAAAACCTTTCAAAAAATCTGTGATTTTCCGCAATTTTGTTACTTCATTTTGATCAATATCGATTTGTATTTTTATACTATAAAGATACAAATCCGGTATTAAAATATCCGGTTTGTGTCAAGTCTTAAAAAAAAATGTTTTGTTTTCATGCATACGGCCAAGTCTCTCAAAAAAAAAATCACATCATATTTTCATACAACAAAGAAAACTTCAAAAAAAAATTATTTTAGCATGCAATTTGACTTTAATAACCAGTTTATTAAATTCATGAGAACTTGGCCAATATTTCAAAAAAATCCAAAAAAATTATTTTATTTTTTTTAATATCCGGGATTATGAATTTATACGTAAAACGTACTCCCGGTATTAAAAAGGTATTTTTTTTTATTTGACGCTAGAACAGTTAAGTTTTATTCCATTAACATAAGAACCTCCTTATTGAGGAGGACTTTTCTTGAATCTCAGAGAGATAAGACCAACAATTAGAAAACGCGACCAAACCTTAGATTTTGATCAGACAAAGAAAACAATGCAGCTTACCTTAGATAGGGTGTATTTGGGGTGCTAATACCTTCCCATTACGCAACTAGTTTCCGTACCTGATCTCTGAGACCAGTTAAGGTTCCTAGTGACCATAATACTAGGTGGCGACTCCCATTTTATTTTTTCCACTGATAAGAGACAAGAATTCATTGTCTCCCCATATTTTCCAGACACCCACACATTGAGTGTGGAGGATGATCACCGTGACGCCGCACACGTGTGACAACATACATGTGTGTGTGTGGATTTTGATTGATTTAGGCCATGTTTGTTTTTTGGAAAGTGGTTTTCGGGAAATCATTTTCCAAACTTTCCTCTGTTTATTTACCATTAGAAAAGTTGGTCAACAAAAAACACTTTATAGTCAAAGAAAAATTTAGCTTGGTTTTCAGGAAAGTGTTTTCCTGAAACATTTGGGCGGAAAACAATTTTTGGAAGTTTTGAAAAATTTAAAAATGTCATATTATTTGCTGATTATATCAAACTTGGTCCTCAAACTTTTGATTGCTATATATATTTTGTTTTGAATATTTATTTTTCAATTTCATCTCTTAAAATTTAATTTTTATATTAACTTTGGTTCTCATTTTTATAATTGTTATTTGATTTTTTCTTATCATTTTCTTATTAAAAAATTTTATCTATCAAATTTGGTCCTCATTCTTTTGATTGTTACTTATTTTATTTGAAATAATTTATGAAATGTTAATTATTATTAATTTAATTTCTTAATCTTTCATTTTTATTTTATTTTTTAGATTTGATTTTTATTATTTTGATTATTATTTATTTTATTTGAGATAATTTATGAAATTATATTTTTTTCAATTTCATCCTCATTCAACTTTTTAATTTGTAAGATTTGTTCCTCATTAATTTAATAAACTTGAGAAAATAAAACATTAATAAATTATTTTCCAGTTCATTTTCCATGACATAACCAAATACTGGAAAATGTTTTCCAATTTATTTTTCATTACAATATCAAATATCAAAAAATAATTTACTTTAAAAAAAATTATTTTTCAGCAAACAAACAGAGCCTTAGTACTAAATGCAGTGATGCAGTTAATTATTTAAAGGTCGAGATAATTAATATATGGGTAGTAATCTCTTGTTGAATCTTTCAATCCCAGTGTCCGTTGGTAAAAAATGTACAAATTAATTTAATGTGTATTCTTTAATAATTCTGGATCAAGAACTGTAGACGTGCTGTGTTTTAATTTTATTTACAATTTATATGGTTTTTTTTTTTAAAATTCTTTATGAGGTCATCTTTACACTTTTTGAGGTTTCCATTTTATGTATCCCTTATGTGGGTTTGTGATGCTATAATTAAGAAAGATTTCTTGAACGATGTTAATAATCAATTCCCAGATCTAATGGTCAGAAGAGGAAATAAATTAAAAGATTTTAAGATAACAAAGGTATTGAAGGACCGTCGAGGTTAAAATAAGTATGTTAACGGCCTCTTCCCTTTATAATATAGTTTTTTCCCAAGAGAGAGTTGTTTTTTGTATTTTGATTTTATGATATATAAGGAGTCATCCACTACCACTTTAGGTGCATTTTATATATATGGAGAGATTTAAGATTTTTTTATAAAAAAGGAATTTGAAATGCTAGACATTTCTGTATTAAATAATTTTAATCTCAAATATTAACCCTGCGAGCACTACTATATTTTTCCCAAAACTAGAATTGTGATTCTTTTCAAAATGGAGGCATCGAGTTGCCAAGTGCTTTTGGTTATTAAATGCCATCTATGGTTTCACAGGTTGTTTAGGTTTTTTTCTAGGTATTTTGATTAAAAAATTAGTTGGAAATAAATTTTTGAGTTAAAAATAAACAAAAACCCTATTTTTTTAGTTACAACATGGTGACAAAAATCTAGAAAAATATAAACGACACGTCATCAAAAATTTTTTTTTCAAAGAATATTAGGGTAAACAACATGTCATCTGCTCTAATTGAATTTTTTAAAATATAAAACTTACACTTTGACTTGACTTTGCAGACCCGCGCATGAGCCCTTACTAATTGAACAAGCCAGGCTCAATGATGCCTGGCTTTTTTCTTTTTAATTTTTTTTGAAAAAATATGTTTGTTTAAATGTTCATTTTAAATAATTTTATAATTTATATTTAATTAATACCCGTTCTCTCTGATTTCTTATTTTTTGTATTTAGCTTTTTTAAAATAGTGTTTATTTTTTAATTATTTTGTATCTGTATAATTTTTTAAGAGATTATTCTAATTCATTTATAGTTTTTTTATGTTTTATATAATTAAAATTTATTTTTGAATAGCATTTGTAATAAGTGCAACCTTGCGAGATATTTTTTTCTTTTGATTTTATTCAATCAATTTTATATGTGTGTCTATTTCTAACTAATATCATTTAATTAAATAAAAAAGTTGATATAAATAAATAAAGTTATTGAACACAATTGGACAAATGATTCATGTTGCGAGATCAAATATCTTAATTTACATCTATTTCTTGACTTTTTCAAATACATATGTAGTTATTTTTAATGATATATTTTTTATTTATTGACATAAATGATTTTTGATTTGTTTAATTAAATAGATGCACAAGTTTTTTTTTTATTTACACTTAATATTCCTACGTAAAAAAAGATATAAAAAAAACTTGCATGTTGAATTTTTTTTTTGAAAAACAAATATCTCACCCGCAATGGATCACATATTAAATAGCTAGTGTTTGCTATAATGCGAGCATCAACGAGTTCCTGTATTTATTAGATTATTGGGTTTGAATTATTTCGTTTCAAACTAATGGTCCAAGTTAAATGTATACATTGTAAGGCATCTCCAATGGATTGCTAGATGGAAAGCTAAAAGAAAGGGATTTTTCTGTATTTTTTTTTTTTTTTTGCTTTCATCTCTTATTTTTACAGCTCCAAGAGAAGAGCTATATTGAAGAACCAAAATGACATTTATATGTTGGAGAGTTATTCTTATATATTGGTTAAAAGTGTTAAAAATTTGTTTAATATATTTTTATGTAAAATAAAATAAAATTGATTGGAGTTGTATTAATCAGTTATAATCAATAAATAGTTTTATTAATGTTAAAATACAAATGACTTTTTTAAATGATTTTTTGTCATCGGAATTAATATTAAAAAAATATTTACACGATTCAAAAAATTTATATGACGGGTTTAACTTTTCTAAATAATGTCTCCCATGCTCAGTAGTGTCGGTATTCTGATTTCTGAGCAACATCAGGAGGAGTAATTAGCGTTATATATATATATATATATATATATATATATATAAAAGGATGCAAGATATGGAAGAAAGATAAAGGTTTTCAGGGGAAGAACATGGATAGGATACTCGAACAGACAAACCTAGATTCCCTAGCCAGAACTGTTTGTATGATAAAAGATAAAGGTTTTCAGGGGAAGCGGGTCCTTTTCTTCCCTCTGTACTTCCGACATCAGCCCCTTGACCAACTGATCAATTGTCTTCTAGCCCAGCAGCAAGAGATTGTTAAAAAACAATCAAAGAAAATTAGAAAATTAATTAGGAGAAGGAAACAACAGGTATACCTGTATTAATTTGTTCTAAATCATTAAAGATTTGGAATGTTTGGGTTTAAAATGGAAAAAACATGGGAGCTATCTGCCTATATATACTCTATATTGGATACCCAAAACACGTTAAATCTTCTGTTAAACAAGGGATAAGAAAATAATCAGTATACTTGGTATAACCATTGAACTTCAGAAGAACTATACATGTGTAAAGAAAACACAAACTAAGAACAAGAGACAGCTTAGCAGGAGCTACCCTCCTCTCTTTCCCCGCGCGCACCCTGCAACCTTGATCAAAGAAGGGTGATGAAATAAATAAATATGTTTCTATCAAAACTAATTTAGGACAATGGAAGTATGATTTACTTTGTTGGAAATGATAATAGCAATATCTTCGCTTTATTTGATCCCACACAGTTCAGCCTTAGATCCCCCTCTCTCCTGTCAAGAAAGCAAAAGAAAAGGATTCTTTGTTTTCTTCATGCATGTAGTCCCTAGTTCCAGCTATGAGTGACCTACCCCCATGGACCATCTCAAGGGCATCTCTCCCTGTGTCTGAAATTCGAATCTTTTAGGACGAAGGGCCTCACCTCCTCAGACCACACAGCTGACTCGCCTCTCATCTGTTTGCATGCCAGGCCTTTTTGTTTATAGTAGTGTTTGGAGCTTCGTATACGTTGTCAATTTCCACTTTCTTGAATCTTTTGGCAAAGGGAACTTATTCTCGACTGCACTTGAAATACAAATTTATTTCTCATATTCTGTTTTATGTTCGAAGTAAAAGTAGAAAGTGTCCATATCCTTCTTGCATCTGCACTGGAAGCAGTAAAAATACCCGACTAGAGATTTGGTAAGATATCAACGGTGGAATCATGGTATGGAGACCAGTAACCCTTCCAAATATCTATATACGATTGTGTTCACGGTAGCATTGGAATTGGAGAGCACGCCATGGTCAGGATGTTTGGGCTGTTATGGGTTAGGACTATATTAATTAGTTAACGTTGCTGTCGTGTACTATTTTTGAATTTGCCTATTTTGAGATTTTTTTTACTTGAATTTCTTGATGAAGTTGCTTGTTATGATTGGTGATGTGTAGGACTTGTGATAGACCTGACTCCATACTAAAAAGTCCCAAGATTTGTTCATAAATTGTATCTTTGCAAATTTGCCACAACCCACTTCTAATCGAAAGACCAGCTCCCTGGACTTCTGCGATATCCAGATCTCAGCAAGACATAACTCTAGATAGCCTTTGAGCAAGGATACTCAAAAAAAAGATGGTCACGATCCTCATCAGCATTTCCAAACAGCACACACTACACAGGGAGCATTAACCTGCCTTCCCAGAGCAATTTGCCATATCTTGCTATTATGAACAGCCAACCAAGAAACAAAATTGTGTCCGGGAATTTTGAAAGAACCCCAGATTGATTTATGCCAACTAACTCTAGGATTCTTACATCTGGATAATTCCTAAGCACTCCGAACTGAAAACTCACCATTAGTATTTGCTTTCCAAATCAGCTTATCCTCTCTAGCAGGATCAGGAAATAAAACACCACATATAACCATCCTTAACCATGTTTCGTATTTTTTAAAAGTTAATGAATTAACACTGAACACCCAAAATGCGATAAAGTGTATACCTAGATTGGGGTGGGGAGAGAAATTTAAACATATAATTGCGAGCCAGAAATAATGCTCAATTTGCAGGGTCTTCATGCAATATTTCAGAAATTAAATGAGTGATAGTGAATTTTTAAATAAGCACCAAACTGATATAGTACTAAATTTATAGGGACCAAACATGGTTCCTCCATATGTTGACAAATAACCCAGCAGCATGCAGCCCCTCATGCTTCACTATCCGGGGCAATACTGATGGAGTTCGGTGAAGGGAGTAATTAAAAAAATTAAAAAATTAATTTAAAATATTTTTAAATATAGAACATTAAAATGATCTAAAAAAATAAAAAAATAATTTAAAAAAAATTCAAATTTTTAAAAAACACAATTTCAAAAAATAAAAATAATTTACCAATGAAAAGTTAAGAAAGAATTTTAGAAGCTATAATATTTACTAGAATTATATGTCCCTTTTTTTTTCAAATCTTGTCTGGCGCATGATGACAATTTTTTTTTTCATTCATTTTCTGGTAAAGGGATGAATTAATAAACTATGAGCAGTGAGTTTCCATTAGAATTATGGTAAACCAATTTTTTTTCTTTCAAAAGAGCTTGTTGTGCCTTTATGGTGATACATATTCTTTTCTTTTAAACATACGAGAACAAATTCGAGGTGGAAATTAAGTGGAAACAGTGGCGGCAGCATGAAAAATGTTAAGGGACTCGAAAAATTGAATAAAACTGAAAGGGGGCTAGAAGATGTAGGTTTTTCGTTCATTTATTTTATTAATGTGTGTGCTTTGGAAAAAGAGCAAAATATAAATAATTTATGAAATAACCTTCAAGATTAGGGGTGAAACGAAGAAATTCCAAGAGTATGGAGGGCCATAGGCAAAATGCTAGTTCTGTCCCGAACGATAAATCAATTTTTTTTAGCATCAAATCATGATATAGTATGAACGAGTCCCCCCTCATTTAATTTCTTTGATAGACCAAGCAAGAACAATATTTTATACCATTGGAATATTGAAAACCTTGAATGATGGAGTACGTAACAAATAGAAAACTTTAGAATAGCTTCTTAATTATTTGATAATGAAATCGTATTATATCTTCTCTCAATAAGTATATCTTCTGTCAAACCCTCAAATTACACTTTCTATTGTTTTTATGATTAATCATTTATTTATTAAGAGTTTGTTTGGAAACGCTCGTCAACCCGTGTTTTTTTAAAAAAATTTAAAAATTAATTTTTTATATTTTAAATCGTTATGATACGCTGATTTCAAAAATTATTTTAAAAAAATAAAAAAAATATATTATTTTAATACATTTCAAAATAAAAATCACTCTAAAAAACAATTCCAACCACAATTTCAAACTACTCCTAAATAATGAGGGCATCTAACATATTAAAAAAACATATATAAAAATTAACCTAGTAAGACTTTAATGCCCGACGCTCAACATTCATGCATCCCTAGCTAGTCAAGCCAGCTTAAATGAAGTTTTGACCGCAAAATGCTATAAATGTATAATCTAATGGCAACTTTTGATCCAAAAAGTCAGATGATCATTAACATTGAAAGCGTGCTCGGGTTTCCTTAATGTTCAAGTAGTTAATTTAACATGCATTTAACTTAATTTCTTTGTCCTGGTCTTGAGTCCTGA
>Ga0325403_1002939_pt1 | contig 15326 bp, 8 predicted proteins | sample PopdelMetagenome_19_FD_205665 | JGI IMG/M metagenome (GOLD analysis project Ga0325403, IMG submission 205665) | Populus deltoides microbial communities from Bellville, Georgia, United States - Xylem-PdKOR-R4 | ecosystem: Host-associated > Plants > Phyllosphere > Stem > Wood/Secondary xylem...
GGCCAGCATACATTTAGTGTATGTTAGGATTCCGGGTAAGGGGATCTCCACGTATTGGCCAGCATACATTTAGTGTATGTTAGGATCCCGGGTAAGGGGATCACCATGTATTGGCCAGCATACATTTAGTGTATGTTAGGATCCCGGGTAAAGGGATCACCTTATATCAACTCCTATGGAGTGGCGATGACGATACCAGTGAAAATGGTATCGGTAATGTGATAAGCAAAAGTAATCACGTTGATCTTATAAGGTCTGGAATGAAGGTTGATAGTGGCAGAGGGAACGGTTATTAATAGTTTGAATAAGGAAGAGGTTTTAATATAAAAAACTAGAAGGGAGAAGTAAATGAATTATGAATGCATGTTACCCTGCTGAAATTATTAGATATTCATATTATTATTTTTATTGTGATATTCACCTTGCAATAATATGTATTTTGTTTCAGGATCATCGTATGCACGACGGAGTAGATTCTAGCTTATGTTCCTTTCTTGAAATCTAGGTTCTAGGGAGTATACCCTTGTATTTTGTAAACATGAAAATGTTTGTATAATTTAATTTGTTTAATAAATGTTTAAACTTGATTGGATGAATTTAACGCTGTAGTTTATATAACCATATTTCATGTTTATGTAATTATATTTATTTAAATTATCCATCCATAATGATATTTTTGTTATATAATGGATATCATAAATATTATGGTTGATAGGTGTGAGTATAATTGTGGAATTGAAACCCAAGATAATTAGGTCGGGAATTAAGTTATGAGATGCGAACTGTTAGAAGTGTAAACAGGTTACATGTCTTGGGACCTTCCGGCATAGGAGAGACTCCGTCGAAATTCCAGTAGATGTTAATACGAAGACCATGAATATGTATATACAAAAAAAAAATTAACTACTCTGTTTTTCTATGGACATGAGATTGTTGTTTTATCCCAGAAATAGGGGATGTTACATTTTCGGTATATCCTGTTCTTTAATCTTCATCTAGTAATACCCTAGCCTCCTTTAGTTGATCGAATAAGTCATCTATCTGCAACAGCGAATACTTATTCTTCATTGTTACCTTATTTAGCTGCAATAGTCCATATAAAGTCTATGAGTACCATCCTTCTTTTTCACAAACAGAACCGGCGCTCCCCATTGTGGATAACATGTAATAGGATCAAAACATAACATTTTCTATATAAGATAACTTAGTGATTTCAAGTTTAAGGATCACTAACACAATCATCACGTGAGCTTTTTCATAGACACAATCAGTCTCTCTATATGGAATTCTCATGTAGATTAGTTCAACATATATGTCATCTAACAAACACCTCTATATTAATTCTAGGTATCCCTCATACCTCAGCTTATAAGAACAATTGCTTCCTTTCATAAAAGAAAAAATATAATTGTATCAGTCTCTCTAATTAATGTCCAATCTTAATAGAGCATTAACTAAGAACATTTAGGAATAATGCTTTGATGCAATAGGAGTCTCATAATTAAAACACATGACATAAGCTATCCCATATTTTGTAGGCATTCAACTCAATAACATTACTATTTAGAATAGGTTTTGTAAACCCCCATTCTAAATGTATTATTTGAAAAAAAAAAAAAATTAAGTACAAAATAGAAATTCTGAGAATATTTTTAATGAAAATAGTAGGAAGGACATTGGAGTGCAAAGTTATAATTTTTAGGGTTAGTAAAAAAAAATGGGTTGAAATTTTTAATTAAAGAAAATTGAATTGGATTAATTAGGTGAGATGAACTATAAACTTTTAGGTAAAATTGCTTTAAGTAAGAAGAGTATAAATAGACTCTGGTGAAAAAGGGTGTAATCCCCTGATTAAAAACAAAGATAAATTTAATTCAAGTGAGAAAGAGTTTAATTTAAAATTTTAAAATTAGAAAAATGGGATATATATTTCATTTAAGTAGAAGGGATTAAATGAAATGAAAGTAAAGATATGGGAGCATTAAATTATAAAAAATAAAGGTTATTAAAGGTTGAAATGGAAAAGGGAAACAAGTGGGGGATCAAAGTGTAAAACATTGAAAAATTGACTATAAATACCCTTATCTTTCCTTGTGTGGCTGACAAGTTAAAAAGGAAAGGGGGCTACAAAAAATTTCAGCAAGGGAGAGAAGAGGAAATTCCTCATTTTGTGAGGGATAACACCAAAAAAATTTCTTAAAGAAGGTTAGTTTAAGACATTAGGAAGAAAGTCTTCATGTTCTTGCAAAGTAATGGAAAAGAGAAGTTCTTGGACTTGAAACCTTGGAAGGGGCTGTTGGAATTGAAGGAGAATAAAAGAAGGAGAAGCTTGATTTCCATGCAAAACTCTCCTTTAATTATTGTAACTAAGAGGTAAGGAACACTTTTATCAAATTTATCAGTGTCTAATTATTTATGGATTCCATTCATCAGTAAAGTGCAATCCACATAGGACAATGTAAATCAACATCTCATAAAAGTGATCAATACGTAAACTCACAATATCACGATTATATACATAAGCTTCGCGTTAAATCATATTAATACATACATAAACTTCACATCCCCAGTCTAACAATGCAATGACATAAGTTTATACAAATACGTTGAATAGCAATTATACAAATTGTACGTTCACTTCTACAAATACATAGCATATAAAACACGTGAATTCGTAGTTCTTTGCAAAAGATATGGATCCATGAAATGGGGTTCTTACGCGCCTCGTAGGTGTTACGTCCCTGCTACAATACAAATATTTACAAGAATTATAAACAATTAGTAATAAGAAGTTAAATAACTAAAATAAAATATTATCGTTATTTTCCGATTATAGCTAACAATCATAGTTCTTTTACAAGCTTTCGTACATACACGATATAGTACACAAATCACAACTTTCAAACTCGGCCATCCACTTCGGATGTTGTTAGCCGAATCTAATCATCAATTCATTACGGCCATCCACTTAGGATGTCATTACCTGAAACTAATCATCAAACATAACCCGGTTATCCATCGTGGATGCCATTAGTCGAAACTAATCATGAATTCATCTCGACCATCCACTTAGGATGCCATTAGTCAAAGCTAATTATCAAACATAACCCAGTTATCCATTACGGATGCCATTAGCCGAAGCTAAATGATCAAATCATCTCGGCCATCCACTTCAGATGTCATTAACCGAATCTAATCATTAATTCATCCCGGCCATCAATTGTGGATGCTATTAGTTGAAGCTAATCATCAATTCATCCTGGCCATCCACTTAGGATGCCATTAGTTATAGCTAATCACAATATACAAACCCGGTCATCCATTTTGAATGCCATTAGCCATAGCTAATCACAATATACACACCTGGTCATCCATCTTGGATGACATTAGCCGAAGTTAACTGTAATACTCATTTGAATAATTCATAATAGTTTAGCATTTATTATAACACAATAATAAGCCCTTTGAATAATGTTTATATAAACATTTCATGACAGTTTAACATTTACTATAACACAATAATAGATCCTTCGTAATACTCGTTCAAACATTCCATAATAGTTTAGCATTCACTATAACACAATAAGAGATTCTTCGTATTGCTCATTCAAACATTCCATAACAGTTTAACATTCTTTATTACACAATAATAGCTCCTTTGTAAAACTTGTTCAAACATTTCATAATAGTTTAGTAGTCACTATAACGTAATAATATATCCTTCGTAATACTCGTTTAAATATTCCCTAACAGTTTGGTATTTACTATAGCATGATGATTGATCTTTCGCAATGAATTCATTTCAAAAAATTTACATTATACTAGAAGGGACTGGAAATCACCTACCTGGTCCTCCCTTAAGATGTCCTCGTCCAGTCAAAGGTTCAATCCCGGTTACACCACCTGATACATCCAATGATCATAAATTAGCACATTTACATTCGATAAATCTCATAGCTCACACCATACATATTTCAAGAACACACATGTTCACATTCAAGTGTTCCATATATTACACTATCATACAATGAAGTCGTTACAAGCATTTTAGTCATTTCTGATATGGAATTCTATCGCAGAATTCGTCAGCGAAAACTGGTTCGCTGGTGACACAGAATTTGTCAACGAAAACTAGTTTGCTGGTGACATAAAATTTGCCAGCAAAAACTCATTCATTGGTGACTCAGAATTCAACAGCGAAAACTGATTCGCTAGTAACACATAATTCACCAACAAAACCAATACGCTGGTGACACAGGATTGTAAGCGAAATTGATTCGCTGGTGACACAGGATTTGCTAGCAAAATTGATCCATTGGTGACCTAGAATTCATCAACGAAAACTGATTCACTGGTGACACAAAATTTGTCAACAAAATTGATTCGCTGGTGACCTAGAATTCCAATCCTATAGCTAATGTATAAAATCGTTTGTGTACCTAGTCTATTGTTAACTTAGAAATCATTGGCAAATTTAGTCGTTGTCAACCCAAAAATCATCAATGTAACCCAGTTTTACGGCTGACACTGAAATCTTCAGCATGTATAAGTTACTAATGACTCGAAAATCATTGACAAAACTGAGTCGCTGCCGACCTAAAAATCATTAACATAACCTAGTTTTACGGCTAACGCTGAAATCGTCAGCACACATAAGCTACTGCTGACTCATAAATCGTTAACAAAAAATGAGTCGCTATCAACTCAAAAATCATCAACATAACCCAGTTTTACGGCTGATGCTGAAATCATCAGCGCACATAAGCTACTACTGACTCATAAATCATTGATGAAAATTGAGTCGCTGCTGACTCGAAAATTGTCAACGTAACCTAGTTTTATGGCTGACGCTGAAATAGTCAGCACACATAAGCTACTACTGACTTAGACATAGTTGATGAAAACTGAGTCGTTGCTAACCTAGAAATCATCAACGTAAACTAAGTCACTGCCAATTTAGGAATCGTCAGCGACAAGGTTAGTCATTTCTAGTTTTGCCTTCTCTCTAGACTACACGTAAGGTTTACGTCATGCTTTTTCCCCCTCCACGTATCCCAACCCAGCCAGACATAAAATGTCACCAACCACACTCCATTCATCATACATTATCCAGTAATAGAAAAGCAACATCCCCAAATGTACATTTTCCAAGGTTTTTCCCAATTCACCATTTCCAAAACCAACACATAACATTGTTATAATCATACATTTCTATATTCTCAATTGTATCATAGTAATACACCTACACAACTAATACAATTATACAACACATAAAGGTTCTTTTCCAGTTCATCTCATGTCATTCTTAATGTGTTCATCATGCATAGTTTCCTTCATAATTTATTTCTCCCCTCTTAGCCAAAACATTGTTGCCCATTACTCCCTAAATTTTTACTTGTAATTCATCATATTTTATCACAAGTGTATTCACAATAACATTCCTCAATGCATACCCGTTAACTTGGTTCACAATTATGCATGTTCATTCATTGTACAAACAAAAAATCAAAGCATTAACATGTTGTAATTCCCATTTCGGTTCCAGTTTGCCTTTAAGGCTTAACGATACACAATTCTGCACATATACTCATTTCATCACCTTTTCACATAGTTTCTCTAATCATATATGTAAAAGTCAAGACATTAACATATTCATGCAATTCTGTTTTCTGGTCCCAATATTTTTTAGGAGTTTAACAAGTCATTCTTCATGCATTTCCTCATTTCTTTACACAATCTAATCATCTCTTTATTTGGTCAGCCCCTTACTTAGGTTTACACATTTAGAATCAAACATACTCATTTATTTTTTTGTAAGAATTTGCACATGTTTTCATTTGTCCATCATTCCATTTAGAATCGTCACTCCTAGTTTTCTAAATCTTGAGTTAAAATGTAAAGGTCTTAAACCCTCATTCTTGAGTTCTTTCTCTTCCTATTTTATTCAAAATTTGGGGTAATACCGAACCAAGGAAATGATGTTGGTCTTACTTATGTTTTTGGACAATTTTAGTGTAGGTTTCGATGGTTATTGTTCTTCTTCCTTCCTATTTTCTTCTTCTCCTTTTCTGCTGCAACAACCAGCCCTTCCAGCTCACTCTTTTCTCTCATGGTTCCGACTGCCACTCATTTTTATAACTCTCCCCTTCACTCATATACTTAGGGAAGGCAACATGTAACTAGGTTTGGTGAGCTTTTTCTTAGGGAAAGAGGGAGGGGTCTGTTGTGGGTGGTTTTTTCTTTCTTTGGGAGAGAGAGTTGTTCCAGCAGGGTTGCAGCTGGATTTTAAGGAGAGGAAGGGTCACCTTCTCTCTCTTCCTTGCATTTATACTCCCTCTTAAATGAGGTGAGGCGTTTGGGTGCTAATCAAGGCTATTCTTAGCCCTCTTTTAGGTTATTTTGGGGCTGGTTACTATTCCAATTCTCTCATAGGATAGGCCAGTCCCCCTTCTTCAAAATTTTCACTAAAGTTAGTTGATCTATATCCCTCAATTCTTCCTAGCATAGGTCGGCCAAAGGCTAAATTTTGTCAGGTTTTACATAATTGTTATGAAATTTGTGTATAATGTGATATGATATCATGGTGCATAAAACTTCTAGTTGCTTGTCAAACTTATTTTCTAATGTAGTAGAAATTTTGACAATTTTTATGCCCTAACTTTAAGCTAAAATTAGAACTTGAAAAAGATGACATTTGAGGTTTGTTTCTTCAAGAAAGTTGTAGATATGAATGTTAGTGTTTAAATGAAACTAGTCTTGTGTGATTTAGAGTCGTAAAACTCTAGATATGAGTTAAAACTAAAGTAAGGTCTTAACCAAAACCTACTGGAAAAATTATGTATACTCTGTAATAAGTGATTTTGGGCTTGGAAATGCCAAAAATGCATGTTTCTTCCTTTCATCAAAGTTGTATATTTATGTCTTATGTTTCTCAAGAGATAAAACACGACAAAAAATGAGTTATGAAACTTTAGTATGATGAAAACATTGAACAATGGTAGGGGTTGGTTAGGCTAATTCAATTAAGAATAGAATTATGTTAAATTAGCAATTGGTATTTTGGAACTCAGGCACAATTCCTAATTTTATAAAAAAGTAATGATAATGAGTTTATCATGTGTTGATAGGGGATATCTTAGTAACTAGACCACATCCCGGGATATGTACAAGTATTTCACACGCTGTAGGTAGGTGTTCCACACATTGGTGTATTTATTTGCTTTATTAACTTATTTTATTTGTGATTTCCCTGAAATGTGTAAACTCATGGAAAATGATTTAAAGAATTAAATAAAGAGAAAGAAAAGAAAGAATGATGAAAATGGTTATTCTTCCAAGGTAAGGGAGGACATGATAATACCAACAAGTTTTGTTGGCAGTGTCAGTGATATGATTGATGGAAATGGTTAATCTCCTAGAACAAGGAGGGATTGATAACACTAGTTGGTATTGTCAGATAAGTGGATTGGATGACCAACTCCAGCCATGAAACCTAACGAGGCCAGTGGAGTTACACTAGTAAAGGTATGGTTTAGCAAGTTGATTAGTATCCAGAAAGTGGATGCTCATGATACCAGGTTACATGGTACTAGTGTATGCATGTGTGTGTGTGTTTGATTAGTATCCAAAAATGGATGTTAATGATAACAGAATAATTGTATCGGTATATATTGATTAGTATCAAGAAAGTAAATGCTAATGATACCAGGTTAAATGCTATTGACATACATAGTTGACCCAAGTAATGGGTGATTGTGAGTGTCAAAGGATTGGTGACATGCAATAAGTTTTGGTGTGCAAAAAATTATAAGAAAGGAAGATGTATATATTGTGTGTATCATCTGACAATTTAGTCAGCAAAACTTCTATACACATATATAAGTTCCGTAATTAAATCTTTTAACATTTTCAACCATGTTAATACACCTTCCATCATATAAGAACATTTTTATTAATTTTATAGTGACAATTTTGCAATGTATAATATTTGATTTTAGGTTCAATTCATCATGTTGCTATCTAAATTTTTACCTCATTCTTGAAATAATTTTGAAAAAAACCAAAAATTTAAAAAACAACAGCAATCCAAAAACAAAATATGTTCTTGACGTCTTTGCATCACTTCCAATGTTTTTTTTATGTGTTTGGTTGTTAATGCGTCTTTTTAAATCGAAGTTGAAGTTACTCTTTCTCAAAACAATCAAAACACAAGAAAAATCAAAAGTGAACAAGGGAACTAAAAGTGAAAAGATAAAAGTTGAGGGACTAAATTGTTTTTAAGTTACTTGGTCATCAATTTTGCTTGGAGATCAAAGAATTAAAAATAACAAATTTATTTATCTATAAATATATAGTTATACCAGACATAAAAAGTGAGGAGGAGATTTGAGGAGAAAATTTCACAAGAATGTATTTTAAAGAGAATTAATTAGAGTATGAAAAATCACTAATCATAAAATATTCTCTCACCCACCAGCACACTCACACAAGAAAAAAAGAAACAAACAAATACACAAAAAAAAGTTTCTTCAACCTCCTTAAAACACACAAACCCCATGAGAGCAGGAGATAAATTAATTCACTCTTCTCTCTTAGCCACCTGTGACTTCTTATTCTCCAGCAACAACGGCTTGTTCACATACCAGCACAACCACCGTGATCTCAGTCGTGAACTGCATCCTCCTGCAACATTTGTTTGAAAAAGAAACAAAGTTTAGCGTTGCAGCTGGATCCCTCTTAGTGTAGCAACTGACATCTTCCCCAACTGCTTGTGGTTTCAATTAAATCATCATAGAAGAGCAGCTCTGCACTAGCACAACCATTATCCTCCTTCAGCAGCAAGCAACCTCTATCAACCTTGAGCTTCAATCACGCCAACAGCAGTAGGAGTCCATCCTCCACCATCAACAACTTTGCTTCTAGCTGAGAGTCTAATCCACAACTCGGTCAGGATTAGCAGCAGCTCAGCCTCGGCCATCTTTGTCCACCGTGAGCCTCAGTCAGCCATGGCAACCACCTTTCCAATAACAACAGCAAATCATGACAGCTTCTCCTTCCTGTAACTTATCTCTCATCTTCTCAAGTAGCAGTGGTTGTGTTCCTCATCCATTTTAGTAGCTTCAATCATGAGTAGAGTCTCTTGAGTAGCAGCAAACTCTCGCAGGCAGCAACGATTTAACCAGCTCAATAACACTCTAACGGGTTGGCTTCAACACCAAACCGACGCCATGTAAGGTTTGTCTCCTGCTTCCTTAAGTTATATGCTCTTTTAGGATTAGTTCTGATTGCTGCATGAGACTAGAAATGGTATGTTAATATAAGAATAAATATTGTAACTAGAAAAGGCATGTTGTGTATGTAATTTCTTGGCAAAATGACTGTTGATTATCATTTTGATGCCAAATAACATGCATTTCAAGTAGATAGTGTTTTTGGGGCCAAGCTTGTGAAAGAACAAAAGGAGGTCGGGCCCAATGATTCTTTGGGGTTATTTTTCCCTTTTAGGCTGAGTTGTGAGTCTGCAAACTGGGCTTCAATGTAAAGATGTGTGCTTGAGCCTATGTTTATGTTTAAACATATCCTATAATCCAAGATTACATGGGATGGCTTTTATTCATTTGGATCAAATATGATAATTGCAATTTTTTGGGCTGATGAGTTCATGGGTTTTAAAGTAAGGTTTGGATTATTACATTGCATTATAGTCTGATGTATCTTTCTCTTAATTACAAGCTAATAAAAATAAAAATATATATAATAATAATTAAAAAGAGAATAAAAAATATTTCTTTTAAAAATACAATTTTATTTTAAATAACATATAGCCAAGTTTCTTAAAAATACAAAAAAAAAATCATATCTTGTTTAAAAAAATAAAATACATGGTAAGTTTTATTTTTTTAGTATGCATTTTTTATTTAATAAACAGTTTATTGAATCCATAAGAATTTGGTCAATATTTCAATAACTCATAAAATCTTAATTCATGAGACTAATGGTCAATGTTTTGGACCTACAAGTCGGCTTGTATTTAAATATTAAGAGTTGACCAGAAAATTCTTGGAATTATTCTAAATATTCACCAATTTAATTAGAAGTATTTTTCACCATAACACACGAGTTGTAAAAAACTCTTTCTCCTTCCAGGATAGGTGAACACAATCAGGGTTTCTACATGGATCCTCTCCGTAAGAATTCATTTGGGCACACGAGCCATAATAAATTTAAAAGGCCAAATTTATTCACATGAATAGATCTTCACCCCAAGCCATAGACAGACCACTGGTTAGGAACCCATTAAAATTTTTAAACCACATTCAAACCTAACTTATAAACAAAAAAAAAAAGTATTTATAGTTCAACAAGATAAACCCTATTGGAATATTAGAAAGAAATTAAAACCTAAATATAAATGCATTTAAAAGTACTTTTAAAATAAAATAGCAAAGTCCAAGTCTTAATAAATGAAGTCCAATCCATATAATAACTTATAAGCCTTATAAAAAGGCATTTATGATGTCCGATCACAATAAAATTTATACCCTAAAGGATATAGAGCCTTTAAAATCTTCTAGAAAGATTTCAGCTCAATCCATCAGTCGAATAGAAAGTTATCAACATCAACATAAAGATGTGTGGTAAAGCTTTAGAACATGTTAAACAACTCCATCTCTTGCTTGGATCACATTGATCAAAGCTTAATCATTCTTTAAACTCAATTTCATGCTTGATGCCATCTTAGAAGGGAATTTTTAATCTTACTCGACCAAAATGTCTTGAATCAGCTCATTGAATGCCTATTTGCTCTTGGATCTTGCCCTTGTAATTAGAACAATCAATATTTGTAATGGATTTTGTGATGTTATTTGTTAATTCTCGCCATCTATCTTCTCCTCAAAAGAATTTGATCTTGAATCATTACCTAAATTAAAAAGAAAAAGATTAGAACCATTGAATATATTATTAATATTATACTTACCTTGAAGATCCAACTTATATTAATTATTGTTGACCTATTCAAGAACTTAAAATGAGTCATTCCTTCTAGGATGCAACTTAGATCTCTTACGGGATGAAAATCTTTCCTTCCTCATATGCAGCTAAACCCAATCACCAGGTTCAGAAACCACTCACCTATGACCTTTGTTAGCTTTAGATTCATTTTGTTCATTCTTTCTTTTTATGTGTTACCAAACACTCATAAAGTTTCTTCATCATTTCTATACCTTTTGCACTAACAACATAGCTAAGAAAAATAACTTTATCCATGCAAAAGTATAATTATTTAAATTGGTATACAATTTTTCATTTCTCAAAACATTAAGCACAAAACACAAATGATTAACATGCTTATTTAAGCTTTTATTGTAAAACAATATATCATCAAAATAGACTATCATATAAGAAAAATAACTTTATCCTTGCAAAAAGTATAATTATTTAAATTGGTATATAATTTTTCATTTCTCAAAACATTAAGCATAAAACACAAATAGTTAACATGCTTATTTAAGCTTTTATTGTAAACCAATATATCAACTTTATCCATGCAAAAAGTATAATTATTTAAATTGGTATACAATTTTTCATTTCTCAAAACATTAAGCACAAAACACAAATGGTTAACATACTTATTTAATCTTTTATTGTAAACCAATATGTCATCAAAATAGACTATCATATACCTACCTACCTATAAATGCACACAATTCATGATTCACCAATCTTATAAATGTACTTGGTGCATTGGTAAGATCAAATGGCATAACTAACCATTCATACAAATTAAACTTAGTCTTAAAAGTAATTTTTCATTCATCATTTGTTTTCATTCTAATTTGATGATATCCAGTTTTCAAATCAATCTTTGTAAAAACACATGAACCATACAATTCATCTAATATGACACCTAGCCTAAGAATAAAAAATCTATACTTTACTGTAATGTTGTTGATAGCTTGAAAATCAACAAACATCCTTCAATATCAATCCTTTTATGGCATAAGTAACATTGAACTACGCATGGACTCATGCTCTTTTTTATGTACCCTTTAGCCACTAGCTCCTCAACTTGCCTTTGACACTTATTTGTCTCCTTAGGAATTACTTATATAGGCTAGACGATTAGAAATCACAACTCTAGGTACAAGATCAATTTGATATTTTATTCCTTTTGCATCAAATCATTAGAAACATCTTCAGGAAACACATCCTTGAATTCTTAAAATAAATAAACAACAACACTAGGAATAGAACGATTAAGATTATTGGTATTAAAACATTTCTCTTTGTAAACAAAAGTACAAACATATGATGGTTAGTATAAAAAAAATCTCTCTTGATCTCACTATCTTTTACATAAAAACTCATTTGTTTCCTTGTTTTTCCTTTAACACTCCATTTTCTCTTCTTCTCGTCTTTGTCATTGCCAACTCTTCATTTTCCGCTCTCTTGGTTGAATCTAATTTTCTCTCCTCTTAATATAATTTGATTTTTCTCTCCTCTCAAAGTTTTTGGTCAAAACACCATATTCACTCCCTTCAGCCTTACTCTCTCTTTTCAATGTCAAGTGATCCTCATAAACTTGTTTTAGTGATAACAATACGAAGGTGGTAGATTTTCCATATTTATAAATGAATACTTATTCTTAAATCTATCATGTACAACCTTTTTATCAAACTATTATGGTCTCCCTAAAAATAAATATATTGTATGCATAAGAATAACATCACACAAAACCATATCACTATACCTCTCACTAAAAAATAAGACCAAAATCTTTTTATTCACCTTTACTTCCCCCCCCTCACTCATTCAACCACTATAACTTATATGGCCTATGATGTTTTATAGTAGGTAAATTTAACTTTTGCATAAGAGTAGTACTAGTTACATTAGCACAACTCCCTCCATATATAATCATATTATATACCATATTACTTATGTTGCATCTTGTATGAAAAATATCATCTTTTTATTACTCTATATTATCTTTTTTTACTTAAACACTTAATGAACGCCTAACCATAAGTGATTCACCCTCAACTGAATTCTTTACCTCGTAATCACTAGTATCCTCAAGTGGTGGCTTTTTCTCATCATCGCTATCACTTTTGGTTTCCACCTACTAATGGACATGCAAGATCATAGTTTTTTTTTAATTGAAAAGCTATGTGACCTGATACGAATCTCTTGATCACATGGTCAAGCAACGCACAACAAAGATGATACAACTCCTGAAAAGCCAAAACATCAGGTTTAATAGGAGTGTGAGACAATGAAAACCTGTCCCAAGGTACCAACACTATTGGAATAAGAAACCCTTACCCAACGAATATCAATTCACGAACGAGAAGTACAATGAAGATGCCACAAGGTCAATTATACCTTGATAAGTCAATTCGTTTTTTTTCCTGGTAAACAAAGTGTGTTGTATTACGCAAAACACAAGTTTATTTCATAAATCCAAAAACAAGATATCACATCTGATTAGTACTTAAAAGTGCATTTTTATCAAGGTTTTATATCATCATTTTGCACTTGAAGCATCAATAACTCCTTAACTAGAGCATGTTTTATAATAACATGTCTAAAAATATAAGATACCTTTAATTTATGGTAAATGTTCATCTTAAATGTAGGCCTATCACATAAATTAAAGAATTGATTGATGAGTTTAACTACTAAAATTGAGAAGATAAAGAGAGGGCTAAGCTTAGAAAAGAGATGTTGGTTCAGTCCAAACTGGAACACCATTAGGTTATTGGATCATAACTAGAGTTGTCGAACTTGGATTTAGGTCTGGTTTATATGTATGGAAAGCTAAGACATAGACCTAAAACTTTCATGGAGAGTCCAATATTTAAAAGTGTCATTTTCAAGTTTAAATGATAGCAACAACGGAGAAGTCGGAATATGTCCTGCAGCCCAGACACTTTTCAATGTTTAGCTCATATCTCGAGTTCTAGAAGTCCAAATGCGCCAATTCTTGTTTTGTTGGAAAGCCGAAACAATTTTCCAGAACTTTCATAAAGACTATCTATTCAAATTCTGATGTTAGCAATGACACTTTATTCAGACAAGAAGATAAGAATTGTCACCAAGTCAAAATGTGGCCACCACTCCACAATTAGTAATCAAATCAATAGTTCTGAATTTTGACCTATAAAAGGAAGCATTTTCCATGCATTTAGGCATTTTGGTTTTCAGATCAAGATCATGTTCTTGCTCTCTTTCTTTATATCTTTATAATGCTTAAGTTTTGCTTTCATTAATCTCTTGTTTATGCCTTTCATTTCCTTTACTATACTTATATAATCATGTTCTCCTCTTGTTTATTTATGTTTCTCCTTTTTATTATGTTTAACTAAGTTTATTATGTCATTGTGAAAAGGTTTCACTAATGGTGTTACGATAAGTATAATATAAACTTAATATGGACTTTAATGATTATATCCTAAACAACTTGCTATTAACATGTCTTATCAATTTTATCTTATTAATTCTTAATACCTTGTTAAATGGTTAATCTAAATTTATGTTGCATAATACTTGATACAACAAATGTTTTGCATTTTCATAGCCAACCGTATGGTATAACCTACACTTGTGCTATGAAAGGAACTTGATTTGTTGTTAACATAAGTTAGCATCATGAATTCCTGACAATATTTAAAAGTTTGGTGTTACTTCAATAAGATAATTAATATGATCATGTTAATAATTTATAATGAGCTATTAATGACAAATCATCCGATTGGAACCTCCTTTGTGTGTGGTTTCTAGTCGAGTAATAAAAAGAGTTTACATTATACTTATTTGAAATACCATTAGTGGATCCTCTAATCTTGACTACTGTTTTTAGCATTGTTTAATCTTCACATTAATCTTACATCTCAAAGTCCTCTTTAACTCATCATCATCATCACCATCACCATCATCATCACCACCACCACCACCACCACCACCATCATCATTATTATTATTATTTATAATTTATATAGTTAACCTTCCTGTGGTTCGACCCCGGTCTTGCCGAGTTAATTATTAGTTCGACACTCCTACACTTGGGAGAAGACATCAATATTTTGGTCGTGTTAAGTATTTGGCGCCGTTGCTAGGGAGGTAAATTCTTGTATAAATTATATAGTTTATTTTATTGTCTTTTCTTTTCCTTCCTTTTATCTAACTTTTGTTTGTTTTGTTTTGTTTTGTTTTTCTTTTCTTTTCTTCCATTTTATTCTCTTCCTACACGTGCATGAGAGTTTGATCATGTACATTAAGTGGTAGACTTTGTAGGGTATCCTCATCATTTTTAGAAAATATAG
>Ga0325403_1002940_pt1 | contig 15326 bp, 11 predicted proteins | sample PopdelMetagenome_19_FD_205665 | JGI IMG/M metagenome (GOLD analysis project Ga0325403, IMG submission 205665) | Populus deltoides microbial communities from Bellville, Georgia, United States - Xylem-PdKOR-R4 | ecosystem: Host-associated > Plants > Phyllosphere > Stem > Wood/Secondary xylem...
AGAGGAAGTTGGAAGGAAATAGAGAGGGATCTAAGCCCTCTATAGGGGTTTCTAGATGGGACGATATCAAGGGAGGTATCAAGATCAGCTCTAATACAAATAAAGTTTAAAAGAATATTCAAAGAATTCTAATGGCAGGTAAGTTCACTACATCTGGCAGGCTTTGTCAGACAAGGTTAAAAAGGTTGTAGTGTTCTTATAGATTCAGCTGATGTAATGAAGATCTGTATTTCTTCTAAGGCTAAGCCCATAAAGTAGAAGAAAATTGTGTGGACAGGAGAAAAGATAATTCTTCAGAGCATGAACAACAAGTATCGTGGGACCTTTTTTCTGTGATTTTGATTACCAATTTGATATTCAAAAGCAATGATTTTTATGTGAACAGTGATCAATTTGGACCACCCTCACCAGCATCCCTGTCAAGTATTTGGAATCATTCATGTGCTGCGCATTTTTTGGCTTTGACAGTATCTGCTGTGAGCTTCATGCAGATCCCACAAGTGCAGGAATTTTTGGTTCTATATAATTTCAGCATCCCCATTTTGAGGGTAAGGTCACTGTGGTGGCCGAAGGAGATGAAAGTTGGAAGACACATATCCAGGTATTAGTATTGTCTATCCCTGATCACTCCACAGAAAAGCATGATGTCCATGCTAAAAACAGGATGCAGTGAAGTATAATTTCAGAAGAAAAGGAACACTGCCTGATCAATTTATTTCCTTTCAACATATAAGATGGATGCCATTCAAAACTATTCACATTACACCCATCAGATGATTACACCTTTTTTCACAAAATGTTACAATTTGATAGCAATTAAAAACAGATAGAAAATGCCTCTGAAAAATCACCAAATTTTTACAAACTGCGCCACAAAACCTTGACAGGGCGATATCGAATTCTTCGTGCAATATCTAGTGAAGCCAAACCCAATTAGCATTCAACCTGGATGTGAAATACTAACTCCTAACATTCTTGATTATGCTCAGGTGCTAGTTCTGACAACCTTGTAGTTAGCAATGTAATCTTTGTACCAAGTTGCCGATAGTTTTCGAGTTCTCTTGAGAGTGGAAAAATCGACATGGTAAAGCCCAAACCTTATGGTATACCCAGATGTCCACTCAAAATTGTCAAGCAATGACCATGCAAAGTACCCTCGAACATCTGCTCCTTTCCTGAAATACATTAGTTAGACCTTAACATTTTAAACGGCGTCTCTTTTTTAAGACAAATCTGAGAGACAACTCAAGATATCAAGGACAGCTAGAGGCTCATATCAAGTATGTTACTACCTCACAGCCGTTTCCAGGGCATCTAAATAGCTGCTCATGTACTCCACTCTCTGCACATCTTTCAATACAGCTTTAGTTGTGACATTGACGTTTTCCTCCTCACAATACCCTACAAGAATGACATTATGCAAGAAGCTCAGAAAGACAGAAGAAACCATAGGTCTTTAGGAACCTTACAACATGGTTGACCCTGACCGTTTTCTGTAATGTACATCGGTATGTTGTTGTATCTGTCTTTAAAATAGGTCACTAATTTTTCCATTCCTTGAGGATAAACATGTAGCCAGTCAAGTGCGGTCTGCATAAGTAAGAAGCTAAAGTTATCTTCCAAAGATTAGGAGAAGGCAAGTAAGTTGTAGTTATGCAGATAAGCAGAGGTTGCATACAGGTTGACCAATGAAGAAACCATCCTTCTGTGCAGTCCTCAAATAGAGACCTTCTGTCTTGGAAACTCCTGGTCCTTGTTCACATGTAGAAAACATGCAGTCCTTCACATAGAAACTAGTATATTGATTGATGCCAATAAAGTCCACTCCGCTCTTCAGCTTCTCCAGTTCATACTTTGAAAATACAGGCAAATCAGATCCTAGAATTTCACGCATTTCTGTTGGATATTTCCCAAGTATAATTGGGTCCAAGAACCTGCTCAACATGTTAGGATAGCATCAAAGATTAGCTCTACAGTGTATATAGGGAGTTCTACAACCATCAAAATATCAACAGGACTTGAGATTTCATTGTTCTGACCAAAAATGAGAAATAGAGATGCTTACCAGTTCATATAGAAAGCGTTAGCTCTCTCGACTGCTAGTTTGTCTTCCAAAGAATCACTGATGGGTTCATGCCATATGGCATTCATAACAATTCCAATACTTCCACCTTGCTTTTTCTGAACATTAAATGAAAGAATAAAACTTTAATTGATGTTTACAAAATCAAAACCTCTATTTTCTGGGTCCTTGTTTACTCATGTATTAATGAATTTCGGATATGTAACAACAACAATTTTCCTTGGACAAAAATGGTGTTAGGAGTTGGGGGAGATCAACTGAAGTACCTGGTATTTAGTTCTGTAAACATTGACTGCAGCTGCATGGGATAGGATCATGCTATGTGCAGCAATAAAAGGCTCTCTCTCTGAATCTCCACTGCTACAGTATCCAAATGTCCTAGAGCAGCGAGATGGTGGGAAAATTCCGGATCTGTAACCGCGAATTGCTGCAACATTGGGCTCATTGAATGTGGTCCAGTATTTCACTCTGTCTCCAAAGGATTTGAAACATATATCTGCATAATATTTGAAATCCTCCCTGAAACATTGAATTCACACCATGGCAAAACAAATGATAAGCAGATAGCATAACAATATTGCAGGACTGCAAGGAGATCAAAGAATCAGCTACTTGCTGTATTTCAGGACTTAGCCAAGCTCCATATCTGTCTTCAAGTTCCTGAGGAATGTCATAGTGAGTCAAAGTCACAAATGGCTGGATACCTGAAATCAGAAGAAGTAAATACAAGAATAAAAAGGTGATCATTCTCGCACAAACCAGAGCTTCTTAATACTTATTAAGTAAAAGTGATTCTGACAATAAATATCTTTTTCTTGTCTCACTTTCTGGGTTGGTTTTTCAGACTACGATCAAATTGTGACAGTTTTGCAGCTGCCGGAAGTACTTTGACCAGATGAAATATGGTGGAAATGATATGTACCTCTACGCAGAAGCTCGTTGATGAACTTGTTATAATGATTGATTCCAGCCCTATTCGCAGTTCCAAATCTTCCCTCTGGTTCAAAGTTAAGGTGAGAATTAGAGATGAAATCAACAAATGTAATCAAATTAAAAACCTTCTACAGAAACTGAAAACTCACTTGGTAGGATTCTTGCCCATGATATGGAGAAACGATAGCTATTGACTCCAATATACTCCATGAGATCCAGATCTTCCTGTTTTCATCAGGTCATAAGAGAACAAATTCATCATTACCATCTCCATGCATGATGGATTCATTTTGTTCATTTTCATCTGCTCAAAACAATTGTCAAATCACAACAATTCAGACATCCAAATGTTAACATGATCAGTTTCCTCCCGTCATTTGATTTCCACTGGCGAAGAATCATGGAGCATCCGGACCCTTTAAACAGTCAGTCATGTTAGAGAGTAGAAACACACAGTTACGGCACTAGAACAATTTGTGGCTTATGCTGAACTTCAAAGAAACACACCATGGTGTGGAGGAAACAAGCATGGTCTAGACCATACAGTGACATTTGGGGTCCATAATCTTCTTGTCCAATCATTTATTACCATCCAAATCACGGAGGGGGTCATATCCCTGGAAGCTGTCGAAATGTTGCACTTTTTTTTCAAATTGACATGTTAACCACAAGAATGATTGCATACTCAGCATGTCAGCACACAAAACACAGCTGCCACGCGCCAAAGCATGATTATATATGTAATGAGTTCGAATCTTCATAGAAATTGCCTTGTTTAAGATTGTCAATCTAAGCCCACCATAATAGTTCATAATTAGTAGACTTTAAGATTTCTCCACAAATTCATATACTGTGTGAGAACTATGAAAGAAGTTGTGTCCACCTTCCACCAATGGAAACTTACTACTTCTGTTTCAGATTGAGAGTTGTGGTTATGTAAAAGGGTTCCTCAGAAATGGATAGACAAGTTTCCATATTTCATAATTGCAGAACATGGGCAGAACAGAAAAAAGCTGCTTTAAAGCTTCCTAACATCTATCAGAATTTATTGTTTTGAAAGTTAAAGGATAAATGAAGCACCGGATATCGATGGTAATGATCAACAGCAACATCTCCATTAGTTCCATCCATGATGGTACCTGAAACAAATTCCAAAATCAAATCTAAATTAAAAAAAAAGGGGGGTGGGAAGAAGGGACTGAAGCTCTAAAACCTATTAATTACCAGGCTTATGAGTAAAAACATCCCAGTTGCTGAGGCCTTTGCCATGACTCAAGTAAGCTCCTTCAAACTGTGCAAAGGTGAAATAGAACAGAATGATATAAAAACACTTCAAAATACTCCCATGTATAGGAGAGAAATGGAGGCAACAAAACCTGATAAGAAGAAGAGGCAGTTCCAAAGAGAAAATTGCTTGGAAATGCTGAAGTATCTGAACTCCCCTTGAGAAATATAGGATTGCAAGACACCATAAGGAACCATAAGTCAAGCACAATGAAAGCATAACACCCTAACAAAAACTCCATAACACAACTCGGCAAAGAAAATAAAAGATATATATCAGAAATGTGAATTCCGTAAGGATTCAAACGAATAAACAAAGGAATTTATAGGACCCTTGAGACATCAATTGTGACCTGATACTATCAGCCAAAAGGGAATTACCTCCCTGCCATGTAAGCTATGTAGGGTTGGGCTAAAATACAAGTGAATCATGGCAAAAAATCAAGCTAAATAAATTGTGTATAGCTAAAATCATGCCGGATTATAGCTATAAGAGCATTGTTTCCTTGATATCATACAATAATGCAGACTTCATGTTCACTTGATGTGACAGATTTAAAAGTCATATTGATAACGATGGAATGCTACGTCAGGATATTGAATCATTGTATATATTAGTGTTGCTGGACAGGGAAAAAAAAAACAGAAGAAATAAAAATATATTTAATTAAAAAAACTGATTTTAAAATTAAAAAATTATTTTTTAAAATACAATCTCTCTCGCACTCCTAAGAAGACTAAAAGCTAGAGATGTCTCCATCTTCCATCGCTAGCGCAATCATGTAAAGCAATAATGCATTGGATCCAACGAAAAAATTGCATAAAAACAGCTTAGCCAATGGGCTTCCGTAACGAGTGACCTCTCTTTATGAAACTCGCTTTTTAAGATTCAACTGAATGGTTTCGTTATATTTTGACAGAACAGGAGCAACTGATGTCATGGATGATTTTCCAGTGCTACTGTGTTTTAAAAAAAAATTATTTTTTTTATATTTATATATCATTTTAATATACTGATACCAATAATATATTTCTAAACATAAAATATTTTTTAAAAAATCATTCCTAACCTAAATAAAATAAAGGTAAAAGGAAAGCATGGATTGTTAGAATCTATTTTGTAGTATTCTCATAATATATTACATTACGCTTCGTGGAATAAAATTGTACTAACAGTTGTTTTTAGAGTTTTTTTTTATTTTTAATATTTTTTAAAGTATTTTTTATTTAGAAATATATTAAAACAATATTTTATTTTTACTTTTAAAAAAAATTAACATAGCATATCAAATAATAAAAAAATAAAAAAAAAATATCAATTTTTTTAATAAACAGAGTTTGGGCCGCATTCCCAAATACTAAGTAACATTTTTAAAAAATAAATTTTTAAAATCAAGTTAATCCACAATAACATTATTTTAAAAAAACTAAAATAATATTATTTTAGGAATAAAAATAAAAATTCAATTCTTACTAGATTTGTTTTAAAACTTGATTGGTTAAATTTCGTGTCAACTTGTCATGTCAGATCAAAATTATCATAAGTATTTTATCCTAATTTTAGAATTAATGAAAACTAAGTTTTCTTTCGGAATAAAAATTTTCATCCGTGTTATCTCTAGGTTTCAACTTGTAAATAAATAAATAAGCAACAACTATTGTTAGAAAATAAAGTAAAAATCATATCTTAGAACATCATTTAATAGTATAACTTTTTAAATGAGATGGTTCTTTAATATGATATCAGAATTTTATTAATGAAGTGATTACGAGTTCGAATCTCACTATCCTCATTCTATTTGATAAAAATTAAGTTTAAATTTTTTTGGTTAAGATGGTTCTTTAACATGATATCAGAGATTTATTGACAAAGTGGTCACGAATTCAAATCTCACAACCCTATTCTATTTAATAAAAATAAAGCATAGTATAATGTAAACTTATACAAGTTTTAAGTTTAAAAAGCTTTCACCTGAAAAGATTGTATTCGAGATATAGTAACATTAAAATTATATCTTGAAACATTAAGCAATAGCTTAAATTTTCTATAGAGATGTTTCTTCTACAACTATAGGTTTAAATTATTGTATTTTATTTCAAACCAATAACATTGTTCAACCAACACGTATAGAAAATACAAGTGCTTCGCTGCAGTCGATTGGCTAAACATTTATAAGTAGCATCTCCTCCTGGATAAGTTTCGAATATATATTCACCGATATTTCTTGTGTGTTTGGAGGGGAAACCCTTGCTAGAGAAGGACATTTGGTGATCCTGGATTTTACAGGCTGTTTGGATTTTTGTTTTAAATAATGTTTTATAAAAATCATTTAAAAAAATAGTTTTTTTACGTTTTTATTAGATCGCTTTTATAAACTATGTTGAAAATAATTTTTTTTAAATAATTACCAATACATTAAAAAAAAAAAACCCACGAGATAATGAAAGACCGTACAGATTTAAAGCTATGCTGCCCCAATTTTATCATTTGTTGTCAATCAGGTCACTTCTTTTCTGTCACGGGCATCATTCATATATGCGAGGGGAATTTTTTTTAAAAAAAAAGATTTGCGCATTTTAATTTTTTTTTGGCAAACTAACATCTGTAAAATATTTATATATATATATATATATAGTATTATAGAAAAGTTATTGGGTTTTTATATTTTCACAAAAGTATATTTGTAAATACTGTTGTTTAAACACTTGTGTTAGTTTGAAAAAACACCCATGGGAGAGAGGAAATATTAAGAAAAAAAATTGAAGGGTGGGGTTGAGTTCTTTTTTTTAAATTTCACCCTTCAACCATCTAATATTTTTTTATTAATTTTTATATTTTAATATTAGATTGTGTTTTCAAATTGTGTTTTCAAATTGTGTTTTGTAATTTTTTTATTTTTTTTGAGTTATATATTAGTCTCATGTATTTAATTTTTACTTTCTCGATTTTAATCTTTAATATTAGATATATTTTTATAGGCAAAGGAACCATCCGACCGTCATCATAATTAGTCCTTCTATGTTTAAAAATTTATAAATTAATCCCTTGCATTTGTTGACTATTATCTCATTTATTTTTTCTTAATCCCAAATGTACCCATTCACCATTTAAGAGAAACGAACATAATGGGAGATCAAAGAAAAACAAACCATTTTTTTTTAAGAACATAATGATAAGACAAGAATCAATCAAGAAACTAGCTCATGAATATACTCTAATCTCATTATTCAAGTTACAGATTTAACATATTAATCTATATTAACTCTAGTTATTGTTTTTTTAATTTTAATTTTTAATATTTAATTGGTTAAAATTAAGTTTAGTAATTTTTTATTATCACATCTTAAATTATTAAAACTCACAAGCTTATCATGAATGACTCTAGCGGTGCCGAGCTTTCAGGCAAAGGAACCATTCGACCATTATCATAACTTAGTCCTTCTATGTTTGAAACGAACATCAAAGAAAAACCAACCATTTTTTTTTTTAAGAACACAATGGTCAACAAGAATCAATCAAGAGACTAACTCATGAAGAGGCTAGATTACAGGTTTCCAAACACGAAGGACTAAGTCATAACATCATTCAAAATAGAGGGACTAAAGAAGCAATTCACTCTTGTCTCTTCTGAATCTGCAGTCCACTTGACAACGAGCTTAAGAACCCTAGCTAATCATATCTTCAGACAGCCAAGTGAAGCCTAGATGAACGTTCACAGATGCAATGATAGGAGGGTGGGGCGGGACTGGACAGGACCAGGACCACTAGCAGAAAATACCTAAAACAGCCTGTGAAGTCCCACCAACCACACAGATTTGCACTCTATCATGGCAGGCAATGCTCCAACGAAATTTTATTGTGGTGGCCTGTGGTGTTGCCCCCTTCGTACAAGTCTGAGCCACCTAGCCCCAGCCTACTAACTAGGATAGGATATTGATTGTTTTTGTATTTTAAAATATTTTTTATTTTATTTTAAATTAATATTTTTTTTGTTATTTTTTAAAATATTTTAATATACTGATATAAAAATAATTTTTTAAAAAAATAAAAAATATTATTTTAATATATTTTTAAATAAAAACATTTTAAAAAACAATTGAAATACAAACACTCGTGTAAGGATGAGATCACAAGTGTCTATCTAACAGGTTACCATAATTTTGTGATAGCAATTTCTAGATGTGAGAATTTATGATGGTTGTTATAACATGTTTATTTGCCGACATTTTATTATTAATTTTAAAGTTGGATTTTTATAATATTTATAAATTTATTTTATTGAAATTTTTATAATAATAATAAAAGATTTATCATCGAAGCTCTAATGGGTTATTTTTTCTTTCTCTTTTTTTTTTCATGCCATCTTTTTTTCTAACAATTGAATTCTTTTTTTTTTTATTTTTATCATGACCCATTAATTCTTAAAAATATGCAAATTGACTTTTGTATATATAAATTATATGGAAAACATGCATATGAAAAAAAAAAAAATTGTTGTGCAGGTAGCACCTTCACACACACGATCCCTTTACCATGCACAATTGATTGAATCATATCTATCACTTTCAATAAGGTCAAATCAACCGTCTACTTCAATTTAAAGGCACATAAGAATCTCAAGGCACACAAGAATCTTGGATCCAATTACGACTACTTTGAGCACGCGTTGCATTTGCATTTTGTCAAATCACATCTACTGCAAGTTAATATCTTTCTTTAATTTTTTTTTTTAAATTTTTAGATTATTTTAATATCAAAAATTAAATTTTAAAAAATTAATTCAATATATTTTCTTCAAATAAAAATATAAAAATAATTTTTTAAAAACAACTTATTATAATACTAAACAAACTTTAATTAAATATTTATTTTTATAACTGCTTTTGCTTTTTAGTGATGGAACTTACCATCTTTAAAAATGTATATTTATTTATGATTGTTTTTATTTTTAGTGTCCATACTCACCTTTTTGTTTAGGTTTAGGAATGTGATTATGGTGGCATTTTAAAATATTTTTTATTAAAATAATATTTTTTTATTTTAAAAAATTATTTTTAAAATTAACATATGAAAATAATTTAAAAAAATTAAAAAAATATTAATTTAAAATAAATAAAAAATAAAAAAATTTTATTTTTTTTTTTAAAATCAAACAGGTTAGCAAAAATAAAAACAAAAACACAGCGGTAAAAGCATAAATTTATGCTTTGCTGCATAGGGTTGTCCCCTGTAACAAACACAAAAGCAGAAGAAAAATACACACCCTCAAAGTAAATGATAATGCAACCTAAGTTTCCGAATATGTTTTAAAAATATATTAGAGTTTAAAGAATATTAAATATTTTAATATATTGATAAATAAAAAATTCTAAAAACAAATCAAGGGTTTAATTCAAGCAAAAGTAAAAGTAAAAGGACCATGCATGATTTTTAGCCCTTCTACCTGAATACAAAAGGTGAAACATATCAAAAATAAAGAAATTGCTTTCATTATTATAATTCTGCTTCAAAACATTAAATTCTTTTATTCTTATACGCTACAAGGCATTTTCTTCCGTAGAAAGTGAAAAGAGGAAAGGAAACTGTTATCTACTCAAGTCACTACTATTCTAAGTTCAAGCAAGCATTATCTCTCTGTTCTCTAACACCCAGTCCTAGTCTGTCTCGGCAAAGATAATCCTCTTGTTCACAGGATACACAAAAATTTTGTCTGTCAAAAGCATTGCCCAAGATTCCAGCCAAGCCTGCATCTTCATTTTTAACTCTCTTATTATCATCTGAAGTTAAAATCTTGGACCACTTCCTCTCACTGTTTTGCCTGCTCAGAAATATATCAGAATGTTGTTAGAGGTTTTCATGGTATCCACAATCTAACTTCAAGAATTAATATAATACCTTTAAAACTAAAGAAAGGAAGACCAGGGACACTTCAAAATCAATATGGTGTTCATTTTACCTGACAATCTAATCTGACTTCAACCATGTAATCATTTTATATGCACACCAATCTTTTGTAGTCAATTTCTTGATCATAGAGTTGATTGTATGATCAATCTCTCAACAAAAGAAGTAACAAGGGAATGAGAAAGAAGCATGCTCAATTTGGTTTGTTTCCCTATTCCTTAATGGCCCTAAAGATCGAAAGGCTACCTACGGTGATTTTGTCTCCATGCAAACAAGTTGGATAAGAAAAACACATGCATGAAGCAAAATTGCCCAAGTAAGACGATCTGGTCCCCACAAAAATCTGTACGACCAATCTAACTTAAATTGCATGGAGATGGGAATATACCTGTGAATAAAGGAAGGTGCCAAGAATTGCAATGGCAGCTCCAAGGGCATTGACTGGTTGAACAGGAGTGTGGAAGATGATGATGGAGGAGACTATGACGGATATCCGTTTCATCGTGTTTCCAATGCTAAATGTCAATGGAGAGATTTGATCCAGAGACATGTATGAAACTTGATTGTATAGGTGATAGAAAATGCTTTGCGCCGCCACCCACCTGTTTCAATTCAGAGCCGCAGAAATTATAATTAGCAAAATGTCAAATCTCTGGTAATAAGAAAATACTACAATATCTAAGCGAAAATATTTGCAGACACAATCTTAGAAACTTATCAATGTCTTCAAGTAACATGCCAGTCACTGTCACCAACCAAAATCAAAGCTAATCTTTACTATATACTAAAAAAAAAAAAAGATAGTAAAAAGAAATCAAAGCTAGTCTTTTCTATCTATTATCAGATATTGAATTACTTTTTTCAGCTAGTGTAAATATCACATGTAAATACTCAATATACTTAGCATATCTGCCTTTTACATTCAATGTGTTTTGCCTGCATAAAAAAAGACAAGAAAGTATGGTGGCGAAAAACTTGACATGTTCATGAAAGTTATAGGTCATTGTGGTTACCAAACAAAATTGGGTCCAATTTGAGCAAGAGCATTTTGCCAGCCAGCAGCCCACATTTGAGGCCCTTCTACCGCAATTGCGAATGGAGTGAGTATCAACAGAGACAACATAGACAAACAAGCATAGTAGTTCATTCCACTAACAGACTTCCCACTCATCCCCTTCTTCGAGAATATGTTCCGAAACACAAATGCCAAATTCGATATCATAGCCCCCATAAAACCTGAAAAATATAGCAGCATAATTAGAACTCGACCACTAAAACCCATAAAAGTTTCCAGTTATTCAACAGAATATAGCTCTATATTGTTATTAAAATTGTGTAACCTGAGAAGTGATCTTACCGGTCATGTTGAAATTGAGCTCAGTAGCAGCTGATAGAGCACAGCCTCCAATAATTGGTAGTAGCGACAAATAAACTGGCAGGGGGAATGTCTCACCAAGCAGAAACTTTGAAACCAAGACACTGAAAGCAGGCTCGCCACTCTTGATTATGTGAGTGAATGAGACTGCAACTTTTGACATGCTCACAGTTGCAGCCACATGCCCAATTGTATGTGCCACAGCAACCTAAACACCAAACTCATAAATCAGCATTTCATAAAACCAAATTCAAACATTTCTCACCCAAAATTTTTGCTCTGCTATATTAAAGACTGAATCTTGCGTCAACTAAGACGGTATTATGATCATATCTTCAACAATTTCAATGTTTCCATGTTCCAAAATAACACAAAATTCACTAACCAAATTCAAACTTCTCATCTTTTCCCCCACATTCTCAGCAACCAAAAAGGACTTGAATACATTAAGACTGAAATTTTATGCAGCGTATGTTTTCATGTCCCAAAAATAACAAAATTCACTAACCAAACTCGAATTTCTAATCTATTCTACAAATTCTCAAAACCAAGCAAACAAAACCCATAAAAAACAAAGGGCATAAAAGACTTACAGGGAACAGAGTCTTCCAAAACTCAAAATCAGTCTTAGGAGCATCAGCAATCCTTGTAGCCCAAGAAATCAGCATCATAAGAGACCCACAAGCAAGTGAGAGTGTAGAAGTAAGCCAAGGGTAAGGAAAAGCATTCAGGACCTTCTTGTTATAAATATTGAAAACCACATTCAAAGCCCACCAAGTAGCAAAATATAACCCAATTTTAATCTTTTGAGCTGCATGCTCATCTGATAACTCGATGTTAATATCTAGTGGACTTGACCTATCAGCCTCATATGCATTACAAACTGTAACAGGCTTTTCTTGCTGGGTTTTTCTTGAAAATGAGAAACTCTCAATTGAAGAAATGTGAAGTGGTTTTTGTGAAATCTTATCAAAGCTCAGGCCTTTTTGTGAGTTTTGGATAATGGGCAGGGGAGAAAATTTCAAAGCACTGAAAGATGAATGCTTTCTTGGTATAGGATTAGTCAAAGAAGTGAAAGCCAATTTTGATTGGTTTAATGAAGACATCATTGTGTTATTCATGTTTCAAGACTTATAGCAAGAGGGTTGTGTTTTCAAATGCAAAAGGGTCTTCAAAGAAAACACTAAAACAAACCAAAAAAAAAAAAACAAGAACTTTGTTGTCTAATCGAAACAAAACCCAAGAATATATATGTTTTTTAGGTTGTGTTTTTTGCTAACCTCGGAATCTCAGAATATGAGTTTTGTTTCAGTGTTCAAGCGGATTCAATGAGGAAGGGAAGAGGAGAGGAGGTTTATATAGGAGGGAAGTGAAGAAGGAGCAATGCATGGAAGGACACAAAGTGGTGACAGCTGTTTGATATTTTGGTATTACTTGAAGATACTTTGATTTGTTGTGTCTTTTCATGCTCTCCAAGTTGCGACTACTTTGTGCAAACCAGAGACACCCTTGCTGTGAAAGGGAGAGTTAAATTTTTTTTATAAATTTTGAAAATATAAAGTTAAAAAGAGAAAGTATAGTCTCGATTAAAAAAACCCAAGATAGCCAATACATACATACATACATATAAAATAAATTATGCAAATAAAGTATTTATAACATAATTGGTATTATATCATAAAAAATAAGGCTCATTTTTTTATTGCATGTTTTTGTTGTTTAATCCAATTGTTAATTGTTGTTTTAGTATTATTGGATTAGATACGTGAGTTATGTATATATATTATCATAATAAAAAAAAATAATATAATCTAAAAAATATTTTTAGAAATAATATATTTTTACTAGTCATATTTCATATACACATGAAAAAAAAGAAAAATAATAAAAAGAAAAATAAGAAAAATAAGATTAGGATTTTAATTTGATTGGATTGCAACTTGAAAGTGTTAAATGTTATATACAATTTATCAAATCATATCATATTTTAAAAATTTCTTGAATTATGTTATTTCCTCTATTTTTTAGCTATGCTAATTTCAAAAAATTACTCAGTATTTATTATTGCAAAAGCATGTTTTGAAAAAGGAATGTTGTAGAATACCAATTAGCGTAATGTTGTTATATAAAATACAATAAGACTAAGAAAGAGAATAGAGCTTTTTCATGAACACGCATCAATTATGTAAAACGAAATAGGCTAAAAATCATGTATGGTCCTCTACTTTTTTTTATTTTTTAGATTAATGTGAGTATTCGGACTAGTTTGTGCGCATCTAAACTAATCTCATGGGCCTTGAAGTTAACAACCATGTAAACCTCCAGTGGCCATCATATGAACAACCACAGGGCTCGAATCTGAGATCCCAGAAAAAGCAAATCTTCTAATTCTAAATTTTTATCACTAAATCACCACCTAAATGATTTTGTTTTTCATTTGATAGAGCTAGGATTGCTGTACAGATTAGAGATCCAATTGATAAAAAATAAAGGTTGGGAACAACTTATGAACCCTAGGAAAACATCTTTCCGTTCGAACCAAAGAGTCTGTGGATTTTCTATTCTGATTTTATTTTATGGGAATATTCGTGGCAGCTAGAATCACTATCAAATATGCTTTCCGTGACCAAATTCTTCAACCTTCCAATTTTCCAAGTTAACCTTTGATTCAAATTTTGGATTTTCTTGAGTGATTGTAGGCAATTCAAAATTCTAAAATCTAGAGAATTCTACTTATTTTTTTCGTTGTTTTAAAATCTAGATCTCCAGTCAATCCTATGTTTGAACTTGTTCAGGTAGAAAAAAAAATAAAAAAATCTAGTTAATCCAGTTAAAAATTCAAATTAATCCGGCAAAGCACAATCATTTATCTGTTAACTTTTATTTTTTAATGAAAAATTTCTAGTTAAAATAAAATTATTTTAATTTTTTTTTAATATTGAAATTTTCGATTCATTACCTACCACCTTCTCCTCTCTTAAACTTTGAAAACTATGCATATTTTTCCAGTTGATCTATCTCCAAAATCCAACTGTACACATAATTTGAACATTGAAAATGTCAATTGGATTAAAATTCTCCACCAAAAATCTCTCAAGTACTTCATTTTGGTCAGCATTTCCCCTCCCCACCTTCACAACTCGGACGTCATTGATGTAACTCATGTCCAAGAAGTGCCAATTTTTGTGACATTTCCTCCCCCCCTTCACTTCCTCGTATACCGCAACAAAATTTGCAGCCGTTCCTTTTCTTTTCATGGTGGGGGAAATGGGATCGAAGACTCAGCCATCAATAATTGAAATAAAATCAATACAAATATCGTTCACCGATCTCCAAGAACATGACGAATCAAAGCCACCAGAGATCGATGTAACTATTCAGAAACGTCTTTAGCCCTTACAAATTCTGCACCGCTAGTTTCCTCCAACAACTCTCCAGCAATGAACATAAAACGACAATGCCTTGAGTTACGTTCATTGATTTTGAGCAAAATATCCCCGATGAAAAGGCACACACCTGGCTTCTATTTGGTTGGCAAATGTCTATGATTCTTGTCACCTTGTGTTCATTGCATGTGTTGATGGTGATTTCCAAGGTTTCCCATGCTTTTCATGGACGGATGGAGATTTTTTAAATAAAGAAAATAAAATCTTCATTTAAGTTATTTATACGCGACTAGGATGCTTTTGTTAGTGGGAATTTTGTTCTAGTTATTGTTGGAAAACAAAACTTTCAATAACGTTGTT